>Ga0187861_10002048_pt1 | contig 19475 bp, 14 predicted proteins | sample June2016WEW_10_1_3_FD_132986 | JGI IMG/M metagenome (GOLD analysis project Ga0187861, IMG submission 132986) | Peatland microbial communities from SPRUCE experiment site at the Marcell Experimental Forest, Minnesota, USA - June2016WEW_10_100 | ecosystem: Environmental > Terrestrial > Soil >...
AAGCGCACCCAGAGCTCGCGCGTCATCCCGCGCGGCTCCCCGTCCAAGACCGCCAGCGCGCGGGGTTCGCCGCCAGCCCGCAACTCACGCAGCGTCTTGGCGATTTCCGCGATCGCCTCCTCCCACGTGATCGGGTTCCAGAATCCCCCACCCCGCCGGCCGTGACGCCGCAACGGCGTGCGGATCCGGTTGGGGCTGTAGAGCACTTGCAGCCCCGACTGGCCCTTGGGTCCCAAGCCCCCGCGGTTAATTGGATGGTCCGCGTGGCCTTCGATTTTGACCGCCCGCCCTTCCACCACGCGCACGCGCACCCCGCAGCCCGCCGGGCACTGGCCGCAGACGCTGGGAATCCATTTTTCCTCACCCTTGCTCCAGTGCCCTGCTCCCGGCACTTCGGGCTTGACCAGCGCGTAGGGGTCTTCGCCCACTTCGCAACCGCACAGTCCTAGAGCTCCGGCGGTGGCCGCACCTGCAAGGAACTTGCGCCGTGTCAATTCGTTCATCCGGCCTTCCTCACCTGTGGAACAGTAGAACAGGCTTTCCAGCCTGTCCGGACAGCCTGGAAAGGCTGTCCTACTTGTGGCACCTCAGACAGTCGGTGCTGACGCCTTTTTCCTTGTGGCAATCCATGCACGTATTCATGTCAAGGTGCTGGATCTGCGAAACGGTGACCGGCTCAGTGCGCTCTTTCATGTCCCCGTGGCACTCCTTGCAGTCCATTCGCGCGTACTTGACGTGGGCCGCGTGCGAGAAGTACACATGCCCCGGAAGCCGGTTCACTTGAATCCAGGGAATTTCTTTCTTTTCCTTGGCGTAGTCACGGATTTTGGGTTCATCCGGATGGTTCCCTTTGGCCTCCAAGTGGCACAACAGGCACTGTTTGAGCTTAGGGAACGTGGCGTAAGGAGAATCCTCGACTCGCTTGTGGCAGTCCTTGCAGGCGATGTCTTCAGCCCCGTGCCGCTTATGGTCGAAGGCCAAGGGCTGAACGACCGGCGCCGGGCGGAAGCTGAAAGAAAACCCCAGAACTGCGGCAGCCGTCCCCGCAGCTAGAACGAGTAGCAGGAGCCGGAATTTGAGCTTTGTGGTCTTCTTCCTTAATGCCAAATACTCGTATTGCCCAAGTTCGCCGGCAACAGGTGAGTGGCGGCGCGCTCCCCCTGGCAAGCCGGGACCACCGGCACGCGTGGATAGGCCAAGCATGTGATACAGGCCCACTTATCATGCACCTCCGAAGACCAGCGAGGGGATTCCTTAACGCTCTGCTCGCAGCATGGGCGGGACACCCGCGCCACAGTTATTTCTTGAACTCGACCTTTGCGGCCTCGGGGTCGTCCTTAGGGTCGTCCGGGATCTTGTCTACGTAGTCTGCGGGACGCTGCTTGCGCGGATCAAGGTGCGCAATTTCCTTGAAGTACTTCCTGAAGGCGAACGGCTTGTAGGCAGGCGACTCCTTGTTGTGGCACTTCCGGCAGTCCTCGGCCGTGGGCTTGGCGATGATCTCATCTTTGGCGATCTGGACGGGCTTGGTGTCGTCCCCTTCCTCCTCCGCTCCCAGCCGGGCCTTCACATGGTTGCCGCCGGGGCCGTGGCAGCTTTCGCATTGCACGCCCAGCGCGGGATCGAACTTCGGGCTCTTCTGCGCGGCGGGCGACTCGTACGCGGTCACATGGCACTTGAGGCATTCCGCGCCCTTATGCGGATCGGCGACATTCTTCGCTTGGGCGTATTTCTTGGCCTGGTCGGTGGCCAGTTCTGGGACGGCCTTGGCGTGCTTCCCTTTCACCCAGATGCCATACTGGTCGCCTTTCTTGGTAGCCGAGTGGCAGTTCTTGCATTTCTCCACTCCGACGTACTGGTTCTCAGCGGCTGCAGCACCGCCGCTGAGCAGTGGCAGAGCGAGAAAGAGGAGTGCTCCGAGCCTTCTGGCCATTAGACCGAACCGGGAATCCTTGCAGCTTGTTTTTGACATTGCTTTCTCCTGCCTCACCACTTCCTCGGACAGGGCAGACGTTTTGTCTGCCCGGCCTTATGAACACTTTGTCACTGCGGTGCCTGAAACTGCAACTTGCTGGCGTCATGGCAGGTGCCGCAGGCGTTAGTGTAGGGGACCGGCATGGCGCCCAGCGTGGAGGCGGCGGTAGCACTACCGTTGATGCTGCCGCTGATGCCGCCGAGGGTGTTGCCGGGTTGCACACCCGCGACGCCCGCGGAGAACTTGCTGGGCACATCCCAGATGTGTGAGGACTTGTCGCCCTGCCAGTAGTAGATGTTGGCGTCTGAAGTCACGGACAGGAATGGGGTACTGGCGGGCGTGCCTAAGATCAATCCAGGTGCACCAGCCCCGCCCTTGGCTGTTCTGGTCATGTGGCACTTTCTACAGGCCATCTTATCCCCATCCATCGCGCTGCCAGTCTTCTGAGGCAGATGCTGGGCTACGTCAATGGCGTGGCAGCGCTGGCAGAGAGTGCTATTGGGATCATCCGGATCGTCTTGGAGGTAATACCGGAAGGTCGTACCGCCCATCGCATCGTGGCAGTCATCGCAAGCCACAAGTTGCCGCGCATTGTGGCTCATCATGGAGCACAGGTAATCCTGGTAAGTCTGCCCAGTATCGCCATGGCCGGTTCGATTATGCAAGTTGTCGGGCCAGAGACTCAGGTTGGTTGGGGCCTTTAAGTAGGTTAGATACTGCGCCCGGCTGATGCCCGGCGGGGGGAAGTTATTGATCTCGTCAGTTATGCTGCCGCCGCCGTGACAGCGTCCGCAGATGAGACTGGCGCGGTCCGCGCACAACAGCGCAGGATTGACTATGAACTTGCCGGTGTAGTCCACCGCTGCCGGTTTCTTGCCTTTGGAAGTGGTTGCCGGCGTGAGACCCTTCAGGGCCTCCGCCCGATGCTGGGAACCCGGCCCGTGGCATTGTTCGCAGCTAATGCCAATGTCTTGGGACCCAGCATTAGAGTTGGGGCCGCCGATAGGATAAGTCCCATTAGGGTCAGACACCGTAAGGGCCAAGGCTTCCTGGGTCACAGGATCAGTGAAACTCTTGTAGCTGCCGGCGCCGAGGTGGCAAATCGCGCAGCCCTGTTCGGTACTGACTTTGCCCCCCTGAGCCGGCGTGAACTTCGCATTCAAAAGGTTCTTGGACACAGTGGTCGAAGCAGTGAAGAAGTTGCTGAAACCGCCGCCGCCTGTGCCGCCAGGCGTGAACGGCTTGCGTGTCCGGTCGTAGTTAACCTGCAGGCCTTGCGAAGCAGAGCCGGTCAGCGCATAGTAAGTGATAAAAGCGTAGAGCCCGTTGCAGCCCGGCGGGGTCAGCAGCAGGCGCTGCCGGATGTAGCCGCCCATCGTCAGCGGCACTGTCATCGTAATAAAGTTGTTGGGGTCGGCGGGGTTGATCGAGTTCTCGAGCGTTACGTTGTAGGCCCCGTTTGCGTTTGACGTTATCCACAGATATGCCTTCACGTAGACTTGGGTCAATGGCGATGGAGTGTTCTCATAGATGTTAAACTGGTTCGCTGACGACTGTGTGGAATCGTAATCCTGGAAGTAAAGGGTCTCCAGCGTCGTGGAGGGCGATATGGGGATTGGTTTGGTATTAGGCGCGGTTTGGTACGCGAAAGTAAACTTGTTGGTAAGATCATTCCAGCTTGAGCCTACATGTCCAGCGGCGTCCTGGTTGGCCGTATCCCTCCCAGGCTGATGGAACATCAACTGGTGGCCATGGTGCTTATTGCTGGTTTCATCGGGGCCGGGGCCGTTGGGGCCGTGGCAAGCGTAACAGGCGCTGGTGCCAATGTAAGTAGCGCCGCTCGGTGTGCTCCAACTCATATTTATGTGCAGCCCCGACCGCGAGAGAGCCTTTGGCGTAAAGGCGATGCGGCTGGCGTCGCCGCCGCTCAAGTAGGTGGCATCCTTATCGGCGGGAACAACGAACGGATAATAGGTAGTATTACCGTTGAGTTTCTTGACCGCGAACTGTCCTTTCTTATTGGTCTTCGCCTGAGGCAAAGTTTTGACCAGAACCGCGTTGTTGATGATGCTCTCCAGCGGTTGGTCTGAGACCTCGCTGGCGCCGCTCAAGATATCCGCAGGCGTGACGGTGGCAGTGCTGATAGTGCTGGAATCTATAAAATAAACTGTCGCACCAACAATGGGCCGGTTATGGGTGTCCGTAACCAAACCCTTCAAACTATAGTACTTGACTCTGGTCCCGGTTGTCGCGTCAATCTGGTAGGCGGCAAGCCCGCACAGCGCCAAGGCAACGGCGACGACGAATACACGGCTGTATTCTGCGGCGAACTTCACAATTGTCTTCTCCTCAACGAGCTAACGTCCCCCGGTGCTTGCAGACCCACTCACCATTTCGAGCCTGCAACCCTCGTGCCGGAGAGCGGTCACTTTCGATTTTCAATTTTCGATTTTCGATTTTGAGTGCCGGGGGCCGTGCAATCGAAAATCGAAAATCGAAAATCGAAAACCTCTTGTCTGTCACATTTGTGTGAAAGAGCTTCGTTGCGTGTCACACCGATGTGACGCGTGTTTCGATTGCGGATTGAGTCCTTGGCGGCATGATAACCTTGGAGCGCGAGGGCCTATCCGCAATCGTCAATCCGAAACCCGAAACCGTTTGGGCTACCCGAATATATCCAACATCCGCTGCCGCGTGGCTATCAGGCGCTGGCCGACCGTGGCAAGCAAACAACGCATTATCACGTATCCCATGGCCGGGTCTTGGTCGCACAAGTCCAGGAGTTCTCTACTCCTGAAGACAAGCACTTCCGTGTCCGCAACGGCCTCCGCATACGCTGTCTTGCGATGGGGATGCACCAATGCCGACCAGCCCAAGAACTCCGAAGGGCCTATTGACGCGAAGGTTACGTGTCCAGCGCTCTCAGAGAACTTCGCTCCCAAGAAGACGCGGCCTTCCAGCAACAGATAGATTTCGCTGGCTTGGTCACCCTCGTTGAAGATCACTTCCCCAGCCGCAAACGAGCGTTCCCGTGCGAGACCTGCAAGCTCTTGCGCTTGCTGGGGGGTCAACCCCCGTAAGCGCACAGATAGCTGCAGGGCGATCTGCTCTCTTGTTGCGGCCACCCGTGCGGTTCTCGTCGAGCGGCTCTGGGCAGCGATAGCGGGACGGACCTGTTCCATTGTTTCCACTTCAGACTTCCTCCTCTTCCCAGGCTGGCAACCAGACGGAACACAACGGCTATCGCTACGCGAGCGGCGTGCCAATGCGGTTGTAGGGCAAGCTTTCCAGCTTGCCCCGACAAGCTGGAAAGCTTGTCCTACAACCCCGCCCAAAGCCTAATGCCTGTCTCAGCACTGTGACAAAATCCTGACATTTATATGTCAGAATCCTGACATTTTCACACAGATGTGACAGTGCCCTTCAGATGCTGAAGACTTGTGAACGGAAAGATTCAGGCACTATGCCGTGCTTCTTCAGCAGCCGATACAACGTTCCCCGCGGCAGGCGGGCTTCTCCGGCGGCTTTGGAGACATCGCCCTGGCAACCGGTCAGGAGGTCCACCAAGTACTCTTTCTCGAAGGCGGTCATGCGCTGTGCGCGCAAGTGGAAGAAACCCTGGCCTTCAGCAGCGCCCTGGTCGCCCGACCTGACGACAACTTCATCCGGCAAATCGTTAAGTGTCAGCACTTTTTTATCCGTCATAGCCAGAGCCCTCTTCACGACATTCTGCAGCTCTCGAATGTTCCCTGGCCAAGAGTAGCGGCATAGCACCTCAAGCAATTCAGGTTCCAATTCGATGCCGGACTTGCCCATCTCTTGCGAATACTTGGCCACAAAGCGCTCGACCAAGAGGGGGATGTCTTCGACGCGCTCGCGCAGCGGCGGGAGTTCAATGCGCGCGACATTGATGCGGTAATACAGGTCTTCGCGGAAACGGCGCTCGCGCACCTCCGTTGCCAGATCGCGGTTGGTGGCTGCCAGCACGCGCACGTTCACTGAGATTTCCTTCTTGCCGCCGACCCTGCGGAACTTTCGTTCCTGCAGCACCCGCAGGCACTTGGCTTGCAGTTGCAGCGGCAGTTCGGCAATCTCGTCGAAGAAGAACGAGCCGCCATCGGCCATTTCCAGCAGCCCCAGGCTGCGCGTGAAAGCGCCCGTGAAGGCCCCCCGCTCGTGGCCCAGCAGTTCGCCCTCCAGCAGGTTCTCCGGGATGGCCCCACAGTCCACCGGCACAAAGGGCGCTCCGCCGCGGGCTCAAGTTATGGATGCTATGGGCAACCAATTCCTTCCCCGTCCCCGTCTCTCCGGCAATCAGCACATCCACGTCGGCTTCGGCCACGCGGCGTATCTTGTCGAACACCGCCTGCATGACGGCGCAGCGGCCGATGATGTCGCCAAACGAATACGGCCGTTCCACCTGCCTTTGGAGCAGCCGCTTTTCGTCTCGCAGACGCTTGGCTTCCAGCAGGTGGCTGGCGGTGACCAGCAGTTCCTGAGGCAGAAAAGGTTTGGTGAGGTAGTCCACCGCGCCGAGTTTCATGCTCTCCACGGCACTCTCCACCGAGGGGTAAGCAGTGAGCATGAGCACGGGCAACTGGGGATCGTGCTGGCGCGCAAGCTTAAGCAGCTCCATCCCCGACAAGCCGGGCATCCTGATGTCGGCGATCAGCAGGTCGAAGCTTTCCACGGGCAGACGCTCCGCAGCACGAGAACTCTGCTGTTCGGTGAGCACCTCCGCGTCCGGCAGCTTGCGCAAGGTATCGGCGCATACCTCCAGCATGCCCAGTTCGTCATCCACCACCAGGATGCGTGCGTTAGCCATGCGCGGACTCCTCGGGCGTGGCACCGGCTGTCGAGCCGGTGGGACGCAGTCTGACAGCCTGCGCCACAGGCAACCTGATGGTGAACGTAGTGCCTTCGCCGGGCTGGCTGTCCACTTCAATCTCCCCTTTGTGGCTGCGGATGATGCCCAGGCAAATGGAAAGGCCCAACCCTGTGCCTTTGCCCTCTTCCTTCGTGGTGAAGAACGGATCGAAGATGCGCTCCATTACTTCCTTGGTCATGCCGGTCCCCGTATCGCTGACTTGGACCGTAACGCAGCGCCCCCCAATGGAAAGCCCACGTTGCTCTTCAAAAGCCGTGAACTGCAAGCGTCCCCCGTGGGGCATGGCGTCCAGCGCGTTGAGGAACAGGTTCAAAAAGACCTGCTCCAGCTCGCCGGCGTTGGCCGAAACTGGCTGCAAATCTCCGGCCAATTGATCTTGCAAAGAAACGTTCTCTTTGTGGGCTCGGTCTTCGATCATGGCCAGCGCTTTCCGGATCGGCATGCGGATATCCAGGCTGTCGTGCGCCACGCCTGAAGAGCGGCTTAGCGAAAGCAGCTTGCGAGCGATCTGCGCCACGCGGTCGGCGGCGTCGGTGATCTTGGCGATTTCCGCCGCCACCTTGTCCGATATTTCCTGCCTGTGATCAGCCAGCAGGAGGCGGCCCTTGGCGCTGATGATGCCGATGGGGTTGTTGACTTCATGCGCGACGTTGCCGGCCAGTTCTCCCACTGCGGCCAGTTTACTGGCCTGGAGCAGTTGCGCCTGCACCCGCTTTTGCTGTGTGACCTCCTGGGCGAACTTGACCACCTCGATAATCCGCCCCTGGCTGTCGCGCAACGGCGCGGTGGTAATCTGTAGAATTCTGTGCTCGTGCTCACGCGGCGGCGAGCCCCCCCGCACCCCTCCCTCTCCTCCAGGGGGAGAGGGTTGGGATGAGGAGGCGGTGATGGCTTGCTCCGTCACCAGCACCGCACCCGTTTGAAAGGCTTGTTCGGCAGGTGTCCCTTCGCCGCTCCCTCTCTCCTTGGGGGAGAGGGCTGGGGTGAGAGGGACGCTTTGGAACCATTCCTCCCAGCGTTTGCTGGTCCAGCGGTAGCGGCCTTCAGGGGTTATGACGCACAAGCCCGCACCCGTGGTGACGAGGGCTTGTTCCAAAAGCTGGCGTTCTGCCAGCGCCCGCTGGGCCATTTCCCTGGCCAGCCGCTCATCTGCGCGGGCGCGGTCGGCCAGCGTGGTGACGAAGTGCGCCACCAGGAGAAGCGTCGCCGTCAGGAACGCGATGGTGCTGGTGACATACAGGCTGTCGTGCGCCGCGCGTCCCGGCACGTGAGGCAGGAGGACCAGTGGGTAATGCGTCACGGCCCGCCCCCATTCCGCCCATCCCATGACCGCGATGAGCAGGCTGGCGACGAGGGCCACGGTGTAACACTGCCGCCGGGACACCAGGATCCCGGCGATGATCACATGGAAAACCAGCACGAAGACAAGGGGGTTCTCAATTCCACCTGAGAAGTGCAACAGAATAGTGAGCAGCAGAAGATCGGCGTAGACTTGGGTTAGCAGCAGGGCCACCGTGCCCCCGCGTTTCCGCAGCAGGAATACGTACAACGCGTTCGACGACGCCAGAACCGCCACGGTCTGAAGCAGCGGCCATCTGGTCTCGCGCGGCAACAGGCGCGCGAATTCCACCGCAATGATAATAAGGAGCACCGCCACCATGACGGCAATCCAACGCATCTGGATAAACCAGCGGGCGTAACGCTCCAGGCTCTCTTTCTCGCTGACGGCAAACTCCGCGCCTTCAACGGCCGCCGGCACTAGAACAGGTTCTGAGGCCTGGCGAATCAGCCAGGCGGTCAGGGCGCCCGTGGCCAAAACTGCTATCAGGCCGTTGACAAAATGAAACCCGTGCGCAAACGGACGGTTCGGGTCCGAAAGCAAGAACCTCTCCGCGACCCCGTAGAGCACAAATAAGACGAACAGCAGGCCCGTCACGAGGAACAACGAGAAGGCGAATTGTGCCGGTTCCCGAGTGTGCGCCGTGTTGGCCGCAGCGGCCATCTCGGGATCCCCCTCCCCCTGCCCCCTCCCCGCCGCGGGAGGGGTTTGGGGGGAGGGGGCGCTCTCAGCACTGCTGTTGGGCATCGTTATCCTCCCCTGCGGGCAGTGCATTGTATCATAAGGCGCACAGCGGCGCCTCTGCCGCGCTCAACTGCAACAAGAAGATCGGAAATCAGTGCGTCAGGTAGTACATCAGGACATTGATGCCCATCTTGATCGCTTCCAGGTCAGCCCTGGCGCCAAAATAGATGGACATCCAGCCGCAGTGCAGGTCGCCGGGCGTGGCGACGGTCATCAGGCGACCGGTGCCTTTTTCGAAGAGGCCCCACGCGCCGTGATCCACGCCCTGCGTGATCGGGCAGCCTTTGGGGAAGTTGAAATAGCAGCGGTAGATTTCGTGGTTGTCCGGAATGCGGCGCATCGGGTTGTCTGGGAACAGCGAGTGGATAATGCGGCAGTAATCCATGAAGAAGCGGTCGCCGTCTGTGGCGAACTTGCCGCTTTCGCGGGCTTTGAATTCGAAGTTCTCGCCGAGATCGGATTTCACAATCCGGCCTTTGGTGTTGGGATGGCAACAATCGTCGGCATGCACGAAGCCGCCGCGCATCAGGAATTCGCGGAGGTTGCCGGCCTGCTTGGGTTCGAGATCGAATTCGGTTTCCGAGGTCATGAAGACGTAGGGATAGCGGGTCATTTTCTCGAGGTCATCGAGTTCCACGACGACGGGATCCCGGCTGGCGTTGACGTTGGTCAGTTCGACGAGTTTGCGGCGCAGAATCACGTCGCCGGAGGGGCCGACGTTCCAGATGTCGTGCCTGCGGTCGCGCACATGGAATTTCAGGCGCGGGAAGAACAGTTCGCCGGTCTTGACGGTTTCATTCCGGGTGTCTTCATCAGCCTGGAGTTTGGAGAACATCCCGCCGAGCGCGCCGGCGAAAGCGGCGCCGCCGAGCATCACGGCCGATTTCTGCAAGAAGCCGCGCCGGCCCCAAGGTTCCGCGCGCAACGGCCTGTATTCGGGCTTGGATCGGGCCATGTTCGTCCACCTCGGCGTGTCAACCTCCCCCATACTCAGCTTTGACGATAACATGAATACGCCCGGATTACAACGGATTTTTCGTAAAAGGTTAAGCCATCGGGCCGGTTCAATTGTATGTGAAACAGCCAGGAACCTGTTTCAAGACGGATCGCACTTCAAAGCGGAGGCCCTGCGAATGCCAGCAGGAACAATAGACGTTGCTTACCTGCGCGACGCCCGGATCAGAATCGTGGAAGAACTCCAACGCGTGATCGTCGGCCATGCCGAGCCGATAGATCAACTGCTGACGGCGTTCTTCGCCGGCGGACACTGCCTCATCACGGGCGTGCCGGGCGCAGCCAAGACGCTGCTGATCACCAGCCTGGCGCCAATCCTGAAACTGGATTTCAAACGCATCCAGTTCACGCCCGATTTGATGCCGGCCGACATCACCGGCACCGAGATATTGGAGGAAAACCGCGCCACCGGCAACCGCGAACTGAAATTCGCGAAGGGCCCCATCTTTGCCAACATCGTCATGGCCGACGAAATCAACCGCACGCCACCCAAGACGCAGGCCGCGCTGCTGGAAGCCATGCAGGAAAAACAGACGACGCTCTCCGGACAGACCTATCCCCTGCCCAAGCCTTTCTACGTGCTGGCCACTCAGATCCCCTTCGCGCAGGAAGGCACCTACCCGCTGCCTGAAGCGCAGCAGGACCGCTTCATGTTCAACGTCCTGATGCCGTACAACACCGAAGACGAGGAAGTGCAGATCGTGCAGGCGGCGACGGGCGCCGGGCAGGTGAGCTTGCGGCCGGTGATCAGCGGCGAAGAACTGCTGGCCGCGCAGACCGTCATCCGCGAAGTCACGGTGCCCGCGGCGCTCTCCAGCTACATCGTGGACCTGGTCGCCGCCAGCCGCACCGGCGAGACGACGGCCACGGACTTCGCCAAGGAATACATCGCCTGGGGCGCGGGCTTGCGCGCGTCGCAGAACATCGTCCTGGGCGCCAAGAGCAAGGCGGCGCTGAGCGGGCGGAACACGGTAACGTTCGCCGACGTCAAAGCAGTGCTGACGCCCGTGCTGCGGCATCGCATTGGCATGAACTTCCGGGCGGAAGTGGACAAAGTGACGGTCGAAGACCTGATCAGGCGGCTGCAAGAGGCCGTACCGGCGCCGCAGTAAGGCGGGGAAAGATCCAAGCCGCGCGCGTGAGCAAGCGGCAGTGTCCGCTCCCTTACGGTCGCGGCTCGGACACTCAGCAGTGAGGCTGGAGAATCTCATGGCGGAAATGACTGAGACACAGGTCAAGGAGCTGGTCGAGCAGCTCAGGCAGAGCAAGGCCAAAATCCTGGCCGAACTGCGCAAAGTCATCATCGGCCAGGAGCAGGTGGTGGATGAGGTCCTGATCTCCTTCTTCGCCGGCGCGCATTGTCTGATCACCGGTGTGCCGGGTCTGGCCAAGACGCTGCTGATCAAGAGCATCGGCGAGATCCTGGACCTTCAGTTCCGGCGCATCCAGTCCACCCCCGACCTGATGCCGTCCGACATCGCCGGCACGGAGGTGCTGGAAGAGGACAAGAGCACGCATGAACGCGCGCTGCGCTTCAAACCCGGCCCGCTGTTCGGCAACATCATCCTGGCCGACGAAATCAACCGCACGCCGCCCAAGACGCAGGCCGCGCTGCTGGAAGCCATGCAGGAACACCAGGTGACCGTCGCGGGCACGACGTACAAGCTGCCCGAGCCGTTCTTCGTGCTGGCCACGCAGAACCCGATCGAACAGGAAGGCACCTACGCGCTGCCGCAGCTCCAGCAGGACCGTTTCATGTTCTCGTCAATCATCGGCCACCTGCCCAAGGCCGACGAAATCAAAGTGATCGAACAGACCACGCGCGCGGAAACGGCCCAGCTCAGCCACGTCCTGTCCGGCGCAGAACTGCTCCATTACCAGCGGATCGTGCGCGAAGTCCCCGTCGTCGAGCCCATCGTGCGCTATGCGGTGCGCCTGGCGACTGCGAGCCGTCCGGCGGAGAAGGCCGCGCCGGACTTCATCCGCGATTACGTCTCCTGGGGCGCGTCCTGCCGCGCTTCCATTTACCTGATCCTGGCCAGCAAGGCGCGCGCGGTGCTCGACGGCCGCTTCCACGTTTCCGTGAAAGACATCCAGTCTGTGGCGCTGCCGGTGCTGCGGCACCGCATCGTGACGAACTTTCGCGCGGAGTCGGCGCGCATCAAGAGCGAGGACCTGATCAAGCGGCTGCTGGAGCACGTCAAGCCGCCGGCAAGCGGGCTGTGACGGAACGATGAATGCAGAATGACGAATGATGAATTTTAGGATGCTGTTCATTCATCATTCATCGTTCATCATTCATGGTTTGGAGTTCAAATGGCGGAGTTCAAGTACCTCGATTTTGAGACTCTGGGCCGCATCAAGAGCATGCAGTTGCTGGCCAAGGGCGTGGTGGAAGGCTTCATTCTGGGCCTGCACCGCTCGCCTTACCGCGGTTTCAGCGTCGAGTTCGCCGAATACCGCCAGTACGTTCCGGGCGACGACATCCGGCACCTGGACTGGAAGGTCTTCGCCAAATCCGACCGCTACTATCTCAAGCAGTTCGAAGAGGAAACCAATCTGGCCTGCAATATCCTGGTGGATGTCTCGCCTTCGATGGACTACAAGGCTGAAGGCGCGCGCTGGACCAAACTGGAATACGCCTGCCGCATGGCCGCGTGCCTGGCGTACCTGATGATCAGCCAGCGCGACGCGACGGGACTGATGACCTTCGACAACAAGATTCAGGAGGTCCTGCCGGCGCGCGGCAGTCCGGCCCACCGCCAGCTCATCCTCGCCACGCTGGACAACACCAAAGCCGGGACCGGCGACACCGACCTGGCCGGCCCCATGCACGGCCTGGCGGAGAGCCTGAAGAAGCGCGGCATGATCGTGCTGCTCTCCGATCTGCTCGACGATCCGGTGAGAGTCATGAGCGCGCTGCAGCACTTCCGCTTCCTGGGCAATGAAGTGATCGTGTTCCACGTGCTGGACAACGACGAGCTCAATTTCCCGTTCGATGCGCTGACGGAGTTCACGGACAGCGAGTCCAAGCAGCAGGCGCTGGTCGCGCCCCAGTCGGTGCGCCACGAGTACCTGCGCGAGTTTGACCAGTTCTTCGGAGCGTACCGCAAAGGCTGCGCGGACCTGGGCATTGACTACAAAGTCATGAATACCAGCTCGAACCTGGAGTTGGCGTTGAGCGAGTACCTGTACCAGCGCAGCCGGTTGTATTGACGGCCGTAGGTTTCATGCACGTCCCCGTTACTCGCGCGAACACCTTACACGCCCTCAAGCGGGAACCACTTCTCTTTGTCTGGAACGTGACCAATGCGTAGGCCCTCTTCTTCCGCAAGACGAGTGTATTTGTCTCGAAGCGCAACGTTCTCAAGTCTGCCTGCTACGTAAGCGGCGAGCACGAACTTAATGAAACAGTCATGCCCAGCCTCGACCTCCGATAGTGCGGCTTTGAGATCGGTGCATCTCGTGAACCAAGGAATAGCTGTTTCGGATACGCGCGCCGCGATGTCCCTGGCCACCTCTTCAGCATTCGTGCCGTCCGGATCTAACCACCATATGTCCCTACGGCTGCGTTCAGCAGGATTTTCGCTCCTCAAGGTGCCGACTCGGTCGCGTTGCAGAAGGCCCCTGTCAAGGTGCGAGCGCATGTGGCATGCAAACTCGGCAGGGCAAACCCGCCCCTTCTCGTCAGTCTTGATTTTGCCTGTCCTGGGAATGAAGCGATAGTAGACACCTAACCATACGCAGACCGAAGCCGGCGGCCATCCAGTTACGGCCGAGAAGTAGTTGCCGACGGCTCTGATGTTGAACACCCATATGCATTCAGATCGCCAGTTCCAGGCATTCCGGGCGTCCACCTTCTCGAATCCGCCCGCTCTGAGAGCAGGCATCACGTAGGTGCGAAGGCTCCTGTTGATTATCGTTGACGACGGCAGCATCTCGTTCACCCCCCCCGCCCTAACGCTATGTGACATTCAGGACATTCAGGGACGTTCACGAAACTATTCCCTGCCAGCCAGATTGATAGGCTGGGCACCGTCCGCAGACAATGACGCTCCCTTCTGTTCTAGTCCTCAAACCCCGGCCTCTTGAAGGCCCGCGCTTCGAATCTCAGGAACAGTGACGCATCTACTCTGCTTGTTGCGTCCCTGTTCCTGGCACTTAGAGGCCACCGCAGCTTCGCCCTTTGTAACCGTTCACACTCTCCCCCGTGTGGAGAGGGGCGCGCGCGGCAAGCGTGCGCGATGAGAGCCTGCGTCGTCCGTAACCACGAACTGCACGGCTGCCTTGTTCTTTGTGGCCTTGGCCTCCGTTTTCCGCAGCCTGGCACTGTCCGTCTCAAAATTGCGCTGCAGGTTGATCCAGAAACCGGCAGGCACCCCGAATACGGACTCCAGGCTTGACGCCGTGGCCGGAGTTATGGGCGCCCGGCCTCCTAGAATCTCGTCGAGAGCCTCGGTTGTAAGGCCGGTCAACTTTGCCAAGTCTGCCGGCACCATGCCGCGGGCCTCCAGCATTTCCTGCAGGGTGTCGCCAGGAGGAACCACGTAATCCGGCTCGTAGACCAAGTCCTTCTTCTTAGCCATGTGTATCTACCACCTCAATTATCCGCACTCTGTTGACTGCCTGCAGATCAACCCCGCCATCCGCCTTCAACGGTATCGGGTACTGAGCAGGCTCCAGGATCAAGCGGTAAGGGTGTTTCAAATCTACAGAGAACTGGCCCGCTCGATCACCGCTCAGTTTATGGCATCGTTGCGGCGGCACTGTCGGCACCTCCGCCAGGCAACGAAAGGCCTTCAGTTCTCTAAGGCGCTGCCGAACTTTATTCCCGATCTGCGGTCCCCATTCGCGGTCTGTCTCCTTTGCAGAACTGCAGACCTTCTGGAGCTTCACTGTATTGAATAATACATCCATGTGCGCAGTTTCTCAATGGGAAAGTCTGCCTTGAACTGCTGAGTCTGTCAAGAACTTCCCCGCTTGCCGAAATCCCAGTGACAGTGACGGCGGGTAGCACTGTCCCCAGACAATGCCGCGGGTGGCCGCCCCAAGCGAAACGCGGGGAGGGTGAGCGAAGCGAACAAGAAGCTGTTCCTTGAACATCCGCAGACATAAGGACCCAAACCTTGAATTGGAACGCCCAAGGCAGGGCTTCTTGTGGCCTTCGGCCACCAAGCCCGTTGGGCCGGGCCACCCGCGCGACGCGGAACTACTCGTGAGACCAAGCGCGCCCTCTTCAAAGCACGAAGCCTCCGCGAAAGCGCTCGATTTTCACCCGCGCGGGGTGTACAAGAGGCAAGTGAGGGAAGACGAGCGACGATGAATCTGCTGAACCCCTGGTATCTCACCGGCCTGGCCGCGGTCGCCGTCCCGATCCTGATCCATATTCTGCAGCGCGACCGCATCCGGCGCATCGTCTTCCCGGCCACGCGCTTTTTGCTCGGCGCCTCCCGCAAGATCACCCGTACCCAGGCGCTGCGCGAACTGATCCTGCTGATCCTGCGCGCGACGGCGATGTGCCTGCTGGCGCTGGCGCTGGCGCGTCCGTTCTTCATGAAAGCCGGCGAGGCCAGCGCGGCGGCGGGAACCGCCGGCAAAGTCGCGGCCGTTGTGGTTGATACGTCCGCATCCATGCGCATCGGCTCGCGCATGCAGGAAGCCAGGCGGCAGGCGCTCGACAGCATCGCCAATTACCACGCGGGCCTCGACCGCGTGGCGCTGCTGACGATTGACCAGGAAGCCCGGCGCGTGGTGGACCTCACGGGCAACCTGGATGAGGTGCGCGCCGCGATCAACACGCTCGAAGCCGGCTACGGCGGCACGGACCTGCTGGCCGGACTGCGCGAGGCCGACAGGCTCCTGCAGGGCGACGAATACAAGCATGTCGGACGCGAGATCGTCCTGGTCTCGGACCTGCAGCGCAGCGGCTGGGCGCAGTTCCACGGCGACTGGCGCGTGATGCCGGGGACGGATTTGAGGGTCAAACCGGTTGCGTTGAACGCCGCGGATAACGTGGCGATTACGCAAGTCGCCATTCCGAAGAGCAGCGTGCTTTCGGCCCGCCCCGAAGCTCTGAGCCTGCAGGCCGTCAACTTCGGCCGGCAGGAACGCAAGAACGTCAAGGTAACGCTGACGATTGACGGCGCCAAAATTGACGAGAAGTTCGTGAACCTCGGCCCCGGCAAGACCGAAGTCGTCCGTTTCACCTATAAGTTCGAGAAACCCGGTGACAGCGCGGGCACGCTCGCCGTAGACGCGAAAGACGACTTCCCGGACGACAACACCTGGTTCTTCAACGTGCGTGTCCTGCCGCGCGTGCAGGTGCTGCTGGTGAACGGCAGTCCGAATGCGGCGGCGGCGCAAGACGACGGGCGCTTCGTCAAAGAAGCGCTCTCCGTGCCGGGCACGCCGTTCCAGGTGCGGGAGCTCGGGCCGCAGGCGTTCACCGCCAAAGACCTGGAAGGCTGCCAGGCGGTTATTTTCGCCAACGTCGGCTACTTGGCGGAAGCGCTGGCCGGGCCGCTGAAGACGTTCGTCGCCAACGGCGGCGGAATTATGGTTTTCCCGGGCGACCGCGTCAACCCTGAGGATTTCAACCGCAGTTTCAGCGGCCTGGTGCCCTGCCGCCTGAAGCAGGTCTGCGCGAAGGACGACAAGAGCGAAGGCTGGACGATCGGCGAGATCGAACTGCAGCATCCGATCTTCCAGCACTTCACGACGCCGCAAAGCGGCGATTTCGCCAGCGCCAGGTTCAGCAAGTATTTCTCAATCAGCGATTCGCAGGCGGCGCACGTGCTCGCACGCTACATAGACGGCCCTCCCGCGCTGCTCGAACAGGGCATCGGCAAGGGCTACAGCCTGCTGTTCACGTCCAGCGCCGGCATGAAGTGGAACGACTTCTGCCTGCAAGGCGGCGTCTTCGTGCCGTTCGTCCATGAGTCGCTGAAGTACCTGGCCGTGCACAGTGAAGGCATCACGGCAGCCGCTGTCGGCGAGGCGCTCGCGTTCGGCGGCGCCAAAGTCGAGGTCCTCAAACCCGACGGAGAGAAACTCAACCCCGCTCCGGGAGCAGCGGCCCTGTCCGCGCCGCTGCCGGGCATCTATACCGTCAAGAACGGCGATAAGGACGAAAAGCTGGCGGTCAACATTCCGCGCACGGAATCCGAACCGGCCATGATGGACGCCCAGGAGCTGATCGCGGCCGTTGCGTCCGACCCAGACGGCCAGCAGAAAACGATCGAAGGACACAATGTCTGGGTGACGGCCTCGAATTCCGTTCGGGAACGCATCGAGGGGGGACAAAAACTGGGCTGGTACCTGTTGCTCGCGCTGGTGGTGCTGCTTTTCGCCGAACACGTCCTGGCCAACAACACGTCCAGGCGGTGAGATTGTTTGCGAAATTACAGGCGCTGCTCGACGCGGCCGGAGTATCTATAGCAGAGGCAAAGGGGCATTTGTGCGAGGTGAACCATGGCGCAATACGTTGAACTGCAGTCACACCTGAACCGGGTCCGCTGGGCCTGGAAACGCACCGCCGCGCTGCAAGGACTTGCGGCCGTCGTCATTGAAGGCCTGGGCATGTTCCTGCTGTTCGCGCTGGTGGACTACATTTACATCCTGCAGCAGCCGGCGCGCGTTGCCTTCCTCACGAGCATGGGCGCGGTGCTCGCATACCTGTTTGGGCGCCACGTGCTGAGGCCGCTCCTGCGCGTCATTCCCGACGACCAGGTCGCGCTGTATATCGAAGAACGCCAGCAGGAGACCGAAGGCGCGCTGCTGTCCGCGACGGCTTTCGGCAAAGGCGACGGCCAAGGAAAACACTCTTCGGCGCTCTACAACTTCATCATCGTCAACATCGTCGCTGCCGCGGTAACAAAAGCCGGCAGCATTCAGCTTTCCAAGCTGCTCGACGTCCGAAAGTTGCGCAAGTACGCCATCGCCGCGGGCCTCGTGCTGCTGTTCTTTGGACTCAGCGCCGTCAGGTTTTCGAGCTTCTTCGGCGCACGGGCGACGCGCCTGCTGCTGCCCTGGCAAGTGACCGACGAGGACCGCCGCGCGATGGGCACGCTGCTGGACGGCGAGCCGAAGATAGATTTTGAAGTGGCGATCACGCCAGGCGAGCGCGTCCTGCGCGGCTCGGCGGTCACCGTGAAAGCCAAGCTCAGCCGCAGCCCTCGCGAGGAGGTTTGCATCAAGTTCCGCACCAAAGGCACAATCGAATTCCAGCAGCTCAAAATGGAAGAGATCGAGGAGCTCAACTCGTTTGCCATTCGGCTGCCGGATATCAATGACGATCTGGAATTCATGATTCAGAGCGGCAGAGAGGTGTCCAAAACGAATTACACTGTCGCCGTGTACGACAAGCTGGAGATCAAAGGCTATGAGTTGACGCTGACGCCGCCCGCCTACACCAAGTGGCCCACGACTGTGGAAACCAGCCAGGCGGCGGATATCACGGCGCTGATCGGGACCAAGGTGAAATTCCGCGCGCTGGCCAACACGCCGCTGGAAAGAGGCCAACTGAAATTCGACAACGGGAAGGAGCTGGCCCTTGCCGGCGAGGCGGGCAAGCAGGCCGCCGGCGGCGAATTCACGATCGAAAAAGACGCGGCGTACACGGTCAAGCTGCACAGCGCCGACGGCCAGGATTCGGAACCCGGCACCGCTTTCGTGATCAAGGCGCTGGTGGACGAGCCGCCGACGCTGTCCGTGGTCGCGCCGGCGTCGGACCTGGCCTGCCACCCGGCCACCGAAGTGGACTTCACGGTCAAAGTGGAGGAGGACGTCGGGATCGGCAGCGTGGAGCTGGTCTACACTTTCTCCACGGATGCGGACACAGCGCTGCACCGCGTGCCGTTCAAGATCGCCGACGCCGGCCCGGGCGAGAGAGAACTCACCATCACCCTGCCGCTGGCGGAACTGCAGCCGCGCGTCCAAGCCGGCGACTCGCTCTTCTACCACATGATTGCCAAGGATCTCAAAGGCCAGGAGGCCGTTTCGGACATCTACATGCTGAAGGTGCGGCCGTTCGAAATCGCGGGCGCGTTTCCCAGCGGCGGCACGCACGCGCGCACGCACGCGCCACCGCTGGACCTGATGATCTACATTGCGGCGGTCTGGAACGTGCACATCCAGAAGGAGCACATTGAGAAAGCAGACTATGAGCAGCGTTGCGATTCGCTGTGGGACAAGATGACCGACAGCGGCAAGCCCCGGCAGTTCAAGAAGCCGAAGATCTCATTGCTGCCGCCCGAGAAAGCCGCGCTGGTGCTGCAAGGCGACGAGCATGTCGCGCGCGGCATCGCAATCCTCAAGCAACACGACACCGGCGCCTCGCTCGCCGAACTGCGGAAGGGCCTGGCGCTGTACGAAAGGGCCGCGACCGGGCTGGACATGAAGGACAAGATGCCCGTACGCGAGAACGGCGAGGGCGTGGTTGACGGGAAGCCTTTCGACCCGATGAAGGACGCGCTGGGTTTCGTCAAGATGGACATTCCGGCGCCGGAATACGAGGC
>Ga0187861_10002052_pt1 | contig 19450 bp, 18 predicted proteins | sample June2016WEW_10_1_3_FD_132986 | JGI IMG/M metagenome (GOLD analysis project Ga0187861, IMG submission 132986) | Peatland microbial communities from SPRUCE experiment site at the Marcell Experimental Forest, Minnesota, USA - June2016WEW_10_100 | ecosystem: Environmental > Terrestrial > Soil >...
AAATCCTAACCGGGGGCGTTGCCCCCGGCTATTCTATTTCGCCCCTTCGGGGCAGCGCTCATTTCAACTGAACGGTTACCGGAATTTGAATACGCGGAGATCGGCGTCTGCCCAGAGCAAGCAGATCGCTTGTTCAGAGCGATCCCCAATGTCGGGTGGTGAACGGTGAGAGACTCAGCCGCTCCTCGTTCCCGTGCTCTTCTGGCAGGCGGGCAATCGTCGTGCATCAACACGAACCGCTTCAAGGAAAGTTGCATCGTATTCTGGGCTTATTCGCCGCCGCCAAGATCGCTCCATGCGCTGGGCAGCTATCTTATTGCTGAAAGCCCTGATCTCGGCCTCGATGCCACGCCACACGCGTACAGCCACCCAAATCTTCTGATCGCCTCTGTCATTCATGTACCTGTCCTCCCGTGCGAATCCGCTGGTGCCACCCGAACACGTTCCCGTACTCGAAGAACGTGCAGATTTCCCTAAGTCCGCTGGCCTTGAACGTGGGCCTCTCAAGTTGCCTTACAAAGAGCGCCCGACGGTCGTCATTGGAGACGATCCCAAACCGCAGAGCAAGGTTAGGAAGCATCAGGTGCACGTCATTGAAGCGAAGAAGTCCTGAGTAGATCGGTGTCGAGTGCTCCACCTCATAAAATGCGGCAGGCGTTCCGCCGCCTCGATCAATCCAGATTACATCAACCTCTGCGGCGATGTCCCTGACTGTCGTGAGGGCTGACGGGAGAGACGTGGCCGGGCGAAAAGCAGATGTCAGGTTCCAATCGAGTTTTGCCCTGTCATTCGGAGGTATCCAGATGTCGAAGCCCTTGCTGGTGCCTATCCCGCCCAAGAGTGTCTGGACCTGACTGTGGGAAAGGTCGGGAAGGGTCGCACCGGAGGGGCGGATTGCAGACTCCAGAAAGTCCCATCCCATGTAACTTTCAACGTTGAACCTGCCAGCGTTGGCCAGATAGAGTTCGGTTCCTCCGACTTGTTCAAATACCTGGGCCTTTATCTGGCCATCGCTCGCAGGAGTTAACCCTGCAAACACCTCCTCGAATTGCTGAATTGGAACAAACAAGGGTTCGCGTTGTCCATCCCAGAAGAAGCAGAGAACACCATGATGGCCTTCTAAGGCCTGAAGGTCAACCTTGCGCAAACCGAAGAACGTTCGGTTCCGAGGATGCCTCTTCGAGTAGCGAAAATACAGCCGGGCGGCGTCAGGTCCCACTTCATAGAGAGATTTTGACTTGTCCAGTTTTCGGGGTGGGCCGAACCGCTTAGCCACTTCTTGAAGGAAAGCAACCTTTATGGGATTGGGCATGGGCTTGCCCTCACTTGTCCACAATTGCGGGCTTTGTCTCAAACATTGCAACCACCTTAGTAGTGCCCAAGAACCAAGCCAGGAATACTAGCGCACGAAGCGCAGGGCGCAAATGAAACCAAGGCCCCTGGCCGTCAATCCTTTGCTCTTCGCTTTGCGGACCTAACAGCTTCGCCCTGCTAAGCGCCGGGTGGACCGGGCACGAACCGTGCGTTTGTAGATGGCGTGCGAATCTTGTGGCAAATCCCTTAGCCTTGGGAGTTGGCTCCAGACGGCACCCTTCTTTGCCCCCTCCTCAATCTCGTCGCAGTCTATAACAACGACCCTGTTCCGTCTGCTATTGGCGAATATCCCCTGAATCACGCCACCCCGGGCCACCACGATTGTGTCGGCCATGAAACACCTCCTTTGCATGCACGCCATTCTCTGCCAAGGGTCTGGTTCTGCAACTGCCAGCTCTACGTTGCCAGCCAATCCTGCGCCTTGGCCTTGACCAGATTCTCCAGCCAGCGTCCCGGCTCGCGCATGGCCGCCCCGGACGAGCCGGCGAACTGACTGAGCGACTCGATCCTGGCGAAGACGGCCAGCAGTTCGCTTTCCGCGCCGGGTTCGATCTGCCCGCCAATGGCCACACAAGGCACGCCGCGGCGCTTGGCGCGCGCCGCCACGCCGGCGGGGGCCTTGCCCATGAGCGTCTGGCGGTCAAGCCGGCCTTCGCCGGTGATGACCAGCGCCGTATCCGCAAGCAGGGCGTCGAAATCCAGCGCGTCCAAAACGAGTTCGATTCCCGGCTTCAGCGTGGCATTCAGGAAAGCCAGGCAACCCGCGCCCAGTCCGCCCGCGGCTCCGGCGCCAGGGATGTTGGCCACGTCCTTGCCCAGATCGCGTTCGATTACTTCGGCGTAATGCGCCAAAGCGGCGTCAAGGAGTTTCAGGTCGTCCGGCGTGCCGCCTTTCTGCGCGCCGAAGACGTGGCTTGCGCCTTCCGGTCCCGTGAGCGGGTTGCGCACGTCGCAGGCCACGGTCACGGGCACGTTCTTTAGGCGCGTATCCAGTTGCGAAACGTCAATATGCGCCAGCTTCAACAGTGCTGCGCCGCCCGGAGGCAAAGGCTTGCCCACGGCATCGAGGAAGCGCGCGCCAAGGGCCTCAGCCATGCCCGCGCCGCCGTCATTGGTGGCGCTGCCGCCCAGGCCCAGCAGGATTTCCACTGCGCCGCGCTGGTGCTCAAGGGCGGCGAGGATCTGGTCGCCGACGCCGAGCGACGTCGTGAGCTTGGGGTCGCGCTCGGCCGCAGGCACCAGATTCAGGCCGCTGGAGGCGGCCATTTCTATCACGGCCAGGGAACGGTGACCCTTTGCCACAGAGGACACAGAGGACACAGAGAAAGAATTGTGGATTTTGTCCCGACCTGTCGGGATTGGATTTTGGATAAGCCCAACTTCTGTTTCTCTCTGTGTGCTCTGTGTCCTCTGTGGCTGATCGTTAGTTGTAGTTCCGGCCTGCGGCAGAATGGCGAAGACGGCTGTGCGCGGCGTCAGCAGAGGCCCGCGGCACGGGGCGCCGACCTTCAGGGCGCCGGGTGCTTGTGAGGCGAGCGCATCCACGAGGCCCTCGCCCCCGTCGGCAAGGGCCAGCACCCGGGTCTTCAGCCCCAGGCCCAACAGGCCGCGGGCCACGGCCTCGCCGGCCGCTCTGGAGGTCAGAGTGCCTTTGAACGAGGCGCAGGCCGCAATGATCCCGCGGTCATTCATCGCCTTCTTGCTCCTTGGCATCGTCCGGTTTGCTCTCATCTTGCTTACTCTCGATCTGGAGCGCCGCTTTGCCCTGCTGGTTTCTTAGCAGGCGGTAGACGTCCCAGGCCCAGGCAGCAAATCCGCAGAGGTGGCCGATCAGGAGCGTGACCAGTAACGGCCAGGGCACGCTGAAACGAGGGATAATGCCGCCCCAGGGTGTCTCGCGGGTGCCGTCCCGATGCTCCGGGAACAGGATGTGCAGCAGCAGCAGTGCGATGGCGTTGCTCACCACGATGAAGGCCACCATGCGCAGCGGTCCGCCGGGTATCTCGGCGCGCCTGGCTTTGGTCCTGGTTTTGGGCTTGTCGCCGCCATTACCGCCTTTGGCCGCGGTGATGGCCGCCTGCTGGCGCTTGCGCCTGGCAGCGTGCGACTTCATGCGGTCGGCCACCCCGCCGTCCCCGGCCTTCTCGCGTGGGGGGCTTTCCGGCTGTTGACTCTCGTGCCAACTGATCAGTGCTGCAGCGCGCTCCGCTTCTCCCGGTTCTTCCTGTTTCTTCTCCTCCGGCGCCGCCGCCTTCAGGTTGTCAGGCCTCTCCCCTTGCGGGAGGGGGGCAGCTTCCAACTTCTCTTCTTTCCGCTCTGTTTGGCCTTTGTGCTCTTCTGCATTGTCTTTGGAGCTCTCATAAGGCGCGATGACACCGCTTCCAAGGTAGCGATATTCCTTCTGGCACCAGGGACAGGCGAGCAGCGCCCCCACCTTGCGGCCGGAGGTATCGAAAACCACCTGGCCGCAGGAACAGGAAGCAGATTCGTGAGGTGCAGCGGACATAACGGCTTTTTACCACAGAGACACAGAGACACAGAGAAAAGATTTTGGATTTTGGATTGAGCAACACACGCGGGGCGGCAAAGAAGCCGTGTTTCGACGATTCAAAATCCAAAACCCAAAACCCAAAACTCCTACTCCGTGTTCTCTGTGTCCTCTGTGGCAAGAAGTTAGGCGGGTTTTTGCTCAGAGTTGGCTTCGGCTTCTCTCCGGCGCTCCAGCTCGCGCATGTCCAGCAGGAAGCGGATGCGCAACACCGCCAGAACAGAACAGGCCACGGCCAGCACCACACAAATGAGGGGACAGGACAGAGTCTTCTGCAGGTCCTCAGTTAGCGGATTGCCACGGAGTAGTTGCCGAAGCTCCGCCAGATACGCGATGGGGCTGACAAGAATGCTGTAATCCCATGTATACGCCAGCAACGCCACCACGCACTGCGGCAGGCTAAGTGCGAGCGCCAAGGCAAAGAGACCGGCGCCCAGCCCGCGGCGCTCGATGTAAAGCAGCAGGCTGAGCAGCACACTGGCCATGGCAATAGATGTGCAGGCAATCATGACCGTGACAGCCAGGGCCGCCAGCCATCCCACAGCCCTGTATCCAACATCCAAGTAGATTGTCAGGACCGCGGCTTCCAGCACATAAGCCGCGGCCAGGCCGCAGACCAGGCGCATGGGCGGCGAGTCCTGAAGGACACCGGTCTTTTCAAAGAAGATGCGCCAATGCTCATTCTTGGCCCCGCGAAAAAGGCGGCCGCGGAGCAGGTCGCCTGAGGGAAACAGACCGAAGGGCAGCAAGACCAAGGCGAGGGCGTTCGCGGCGTGGAAGGCCACGAGACCCGCGTGCGGATCCAGGTGAAAGAGGTCCCAGCAGCCCAATAAGATCACCGCCTGGAAGACCGCAAAAGCAAGGACCGCATGCCTGGGTGCAAGGAAAGAAAGCTCCGGGTCCAGGATGCGCCGCACGATGATCGGGTACACGAAGGCCAGGGACAGCAGGTGCAGGAATAAAAAGCCCCAGATCGCCGGCACGCTGCAACCCAGGAAACTGACGGTGGAGGCACGCAGGCTTCCGGGGGTGCTGGTCTCGCTCAACCGCGCCAGCATGGTGACGGGGCTGGCGGTGGCCGCAAGATCCAGTGTCGCGGACCCTGCGCTCGCGAAGCTCAAGGCCATCAGCAGGCCGCTGCCGGAGAACATGACGAGGATGAACAGGACCAGGACGCCGGAAGCCTGCGAGGTCTTCTCGAACAGGCTGGAGAACAGCAGCCCGCCGGCGCTGACGGTCAGCCCGAAAACGAAGATGATCAGTTGCGATTCGACAAAGGCGCCGGCCGTTATCGCCTGGCCCATGACCGGCACACAGGCAAAGGGCAAGGCGCAGAGCGCCAACCACCAGGCCTGGCAAGGCCCGCCCAGCAGTTTCCCTAGCGCCACGCGGCCGGGGCCCATCGCCACCAATCGCTGGAAGTCGTAGGTGCGTTTCTCGCGTTCCACGGTAATGACTTGCACCGCTTGCGACAGCCCGAAGAAGGTCACGATGCCCAGTTGGATGCCCGTTACCGTGAAGAAGTAGTGGCGGAGCATCTGCTCGGCCGTGGTCCTGCCGTAACCGTTTGTCAAGTCATAGTACATGCCTAAGAGGATCACTCCGAAGATCAGCACCGCCAGCACGGCCAGCAAGAACGCGCTCTTGAGGCGCAGCTTGGAGCGCAGGAGCCGGACGAATTCCGGGTTGCGGAAAAAAACGTTGAGCACGCTCAATTGGTCGCTCCCGTGGAGAGCCGCATGAAGAGGTCCTCCAGATTCTCCGCCTTTGGAAAAAAGGCCACTACGGGGACGCCGGCTTCGACCAGTTTTTTGTGCAGGGCCGGCAGGTCCTCGCGCTTGCCGGTGAAGCCCATTTCGAGTTTGTCGTTCTGCCTGGCGATATTGACCACCTGCGGCACGCTTTGCAGCACCTCGACCGCCTGCTCCTGCGGGCCCAGCACTTCCAGAACCAGCCGCCATTGCTTGCGGGTCTGCGCCAGAATCGTCTCAATCGAGCCGGCGGCGATGAGGCGTCCCAGTTCCATAATGCCGACCGTGTCGCACATGTCGGACAGCTCAGTCAGGATGTGCGAACTGACTACTACCGTCGCGCCTTTGTCACGCAAGGTCTTGAGCAGATCGCGCAAGGCAATGCGCGCCATCGGGTCCAAACCGTTGGCCGGTTCATCGAGCAACACCACCTTAGGCTGGTAGACCAGCATGCGGGCGATGCCCAGGCGCTGGCGCATGCCGCGGGAAAGCTGGCCCACCAGGTCCTCGCGCTTGTGGTTCAACTGCACGAGGTAGAGGAGGCTTTCAAGGTCCTCAGGCCCGGCATCCAGGCCATAGGCGCCGCAAAAGTAGTCCAGGTACTCCCACACTTTCAGGTCGTCATACAGTCCGAAGTCGTCAGAGAGATACCCGATGCGCCGGCGCGCGGCCAGCGGGTTGGCGACCACGTCAATGCCGTCAATGGCAATCCTGCCGTCCGTGGGGCGCAAGAGCGTGGCGAGCATCCGCAACGTGGTCGTTTTCCCCGCGCCGTTAGGCCCGATGAACCCGAAGATGGTGTTGCGGGGCACGTGCAGGCTGACGTGGCGGACGGCTGTCAAACGCCCATATTTCCGCGTCAGGTCTTGAGTGAAAATCATGGCCAGGCCTTCCCGTGAGGACGATGCCACTGGCTGTTACGCCCTGAGTGGAGCAACGGGGCATGGTACATGGCCTGCCGCGCCACGCAAGGTGAGGTTGGCTTTAGGTTTCACGCTGGGTGCATAACCGGACTTGTGCCACGGATATGCCGCCGCAACGCGGCGGCTTATCCATGCTACCCGCGGCTCGCACGGATGAGGCCGCGCCAAACAGCCGGCGCGGCCACATCCGTGGCACAAGTCCGGTGATGCACCCTTTCGCGTTTGGCTTTCCAGGCTTTGCGTTGCGCGTTTGCAGCCTTGGTACTACAACGACCTCTTGCCACAGAGGCCCCAGAGGACACAGAGATGAAGATCACAGATGTGAAGCCCATGATGATGACCTACGGCCCGCGCGGCATGTTCCTGGTGAAAATCGAGACGGACGCGGGGCTGTGCGGCTGGGGCGAGGGCGGGATCAGCGGGCGCGAGCTGGGCATGGCCGCCCTCGTGGAATCGTTCAAGCCGCAGCTCATCGGCCAGGATCCGCGCCGCATTGACCGCCTCTGGCAGGTGCTCTTCCGCGGCGGCTTCTTTGAATCCGGGACGGTGATGTCGGGGGCCATCAGCGCGGTGGACATCGCGCTGTGGGACCTGCTCGGCAAGCACTTGAAGACGCCGTGCTGGCAGCTTCTCGGCGGGCGCAGCCGCGACAGGGTCGAGTGCTACACGCACACCGGATTGAGCACAGTCAGGGAGCGCGCCGCCGAGGGCTGGCGCTATTTGCGGCTGGGCGCGGAAGCCGCGGCCGGGAAGCCCAATGAGTTCGATCCCGACCTCGCCGTCCGGGATGTGATCCAAACCATGACCAAGGCGCGCGAGGCGGTTGGCGAGGGGGTGAAGCTGTGCATTGACTTCCATCAACGCTTCAGCCCGGCCCAGGCCGCGCAGGCCTGCAACGGCATCGCGGGGATGAGGCCCTTCTTTGTCGAGGACCCCTTGCGCAGTGTCAGCCCGAAGAGCTACGTGGCGTTCCGGCAGCGCACCAGCGTGCCGCTGGCCGTGGGCGAGGCCTGCAGCAGCAAATGGGAGTTCCAGGAACTGATCGAGGAGGACGCGATTGACTACGTGCGCATTGATGTCTGCAACGTGGGCGGACTCACCGAGGCGCGCAAGGTCGCGGCCATGGCGGAGACGCACTACATGGACGCCATCCCCCATTGTCCCATCGGCCCTGTGTGCTGCGCCGCGTCAGTACATCTGGCCCTGGCCATTCCGAACTTCGCTGTGCTGGAATACGTTTTCGGCCAGGACAAAGCGCCCGGTGTTTTCACCAGCGCGCTCAAGTTCAACGGCACGTTCTTTGAGGTGCCCGACGCTCCGGGGTTGGGCCTGGAGGTGGACGAGTCGAAGCTGGCTGAATACCCCTGGAAGCCGTGGCTGCCGCCGCTGTGGCAGCGGCCGGACGGAGCCTTCACGAACTGGTGATTTCTTAACCGTCCAGTCCGAGCCGCCTCCGTCAGGGAGCGGTCCCATTACTCCCATAACTCCTATTATTCCCATAGCATGTAACGAAACGCTCCCCATGACCGCTTGCTAACGCGCGCGGTTCGGAGACTGAACGGTTGCCTGAATTTCAATTGACCCACAAGCAGCACCGATTACGCATAATGGCTCGCCGCGCTCAAGCGCGGGGTGTTTTCTGTGCAGGTTGCAATGTGAAGGAGGGACGGAGTGAGGGACCGGGCAACTATGAATGGCCGCAGGACTGCATGGGCGGCCGCGCTGTTTTTGGCCGCGGCTGCGGCGCAGTGCGGAGAAGAATACCAGATTCCGTGGGACAGGCTGAAAGATGCGGCGCAACGCTACCTGGCCGCCTGCGTCAGTTCCAAGGCCCAAGCCAAGATGGCCAAGAAGTTCAAGGAAAGAACTCAGCAGCGCGTGCAAGACACGGGCTGGAGCGAGGACACCGCCATGCGCACCATCATGCTCGACTGGGCCGCTGCCAATCGGGGGAAGCTGGAGCGCAAAGAAAACGAGGCCGTGGCCCAAGCCTGCTTCTACCTTGTGGTCTTCCTGGACAAGGGTTACCTCTTCCCCGGCCAGATGCGCGCCGCGCTGACGCCGAACGTGGTGGACGACATACTTGAGTTTCTCGAAAAGGAGATCAAAGCCGGGGAGCACCATCTGTAGTTCAGAGGGGGCTCAGGGCAGGCCGGGATACAAGGGGGCAGGAAGTGGGGGTGTGGCAACTATGAATTTCAGTCTCAGGACCGCATGGGCTGCCGCGCTGTTTCTGGCCGCGGCCGGGGCGCAGTGCGGAGAAGAGTACCAGATTCCGTGGGATAAACTGCGGGACACGGCACGACGCTACCTCGACGCCTGTGTCAGTCCCAAGGCCCAAGCCAAGATGGCCAAGAGACTCAAAGACAGGACGGAGCAGCGCGTTGAAGACTCGGGCTGGGATGAGGACACGGCCATGCGCACCATCATGCTCGACTGGGCCGCCGGCAACCGGGGCAAGCTGGAGTGCAAAGAACCAGAGGCTATGGCGCAAGCCTGCCATTTTCTTGTCGTTTTTGTAGACAAGGGCTATCTGATACCTGGCCAGATGCGCGCCTCGATGACGCCTAAGGTGGTGGATGAGTTGCTTGAGTATCTTGAGAAAGAGATCAAGGCCGGGGTGAAGCACCTTTAGCCCGAACTGCTCACCACAGAGACACACAGACACAGAGAAAGGACTTTGGATTTGGAAAAGCCCAAATCCTGCTGTTCTCTGTGTCTCTGTGTCTCTGTGGTGAACGTTGCAGGCCCACTCACTTCTTGGGTGGTATGGTCAGTTCCTGCCCGACTTTAAGCTTGGCCGGGTCCAGGCCTTTGTTGGCGGCGGTGAGCAGTGCAATGGTCTTCGGGCCATTGGCCCCGTAGTACTTTTTGGCAATCGCAGAGAGCGTTTCTCCGGCCTCAACTTTATGGACCGTGGCCGTGGCCGCATCCGCAGGGGCTTTCTCCGGAGCTTTCGCGGTGCTTGAGACGGGGGCCGGCCCGGCGGGCGCGTCACTCTTGTGGTTGGCAGCGCCATTGGCGCCGTGGGCAGAGGCAAGCTCCTTCTCGGCTTCCGCGAACGAGGGCAGCTTCATCAGGATGGTCTTGTGGGTGATCAACGGGATGCGGACAACTGTGCCGGGTTTCAACTTCTGCGTGTTCAAGCCGGGGTTGGCCTCCTTGATCTTCTGCGTGAACTTGCCGTCGCCGTAAACCTTGGTTGAAATCTTCCACATGTTGTCCCCGGCCGCGACAGTATAGCCATAACCGTCCGTGGGCTGCGGCTCGGCCGCGGGGGGCACATTATTCTCATGGTCCTCATTGTTCACCGCAGGCGGGACGTTATTGCCGGTTGTGCCTGCTGCGGGTTTGGCGCCTGTGTTTGCGGCAGCCGGTTCTGCGGCAGAGGCCTTTTCGCCTGGAACCGAAACTGGGGGGTTGCCGGCAGGCAGCCGCCGTGTCTGGTCTTGCAGGAACTTATCCAGGGCTGGATTTGGCGGATCTTGCGGCCGCGCTGCCGTCTCTGCCGGCTGCGGGGCGACGGCAGGAGTTTGGGCGGGAGCGGAGGAAATCTGTGCGCTGTTCGCGCCGTCCACACGCGGCGGTTCAGCGCTGTATTGCGCGGTCCCGCCCGGAGCCGCGGGTTCGCCGTCCTCCCTGGCCAGTTCCGCGCGTTTGTGGATGGCGCGGCCGATGAGCAGCGTCACCGCCAGCCCCAGGACCAACACCACCGCCAGACCGATTCTTGCGTCGCGCTTCATGCTTTTCGGGCCTCCGTACAGCGGGCGTCCCGCCCGCACCCACCCCTCAATGTTGTTCCCAAGACTTCTCTGTCGAGGACAAGGACTCTCGAACCCCAAACCTGTACTAGAGTAATCGGCAAAATCGGCGGCCGGATTTACCCCAAAATCACAGTTCCCTCTTGCGGATTTCCGCGCGGGGCCTATCACTACTAGGAACGATTGGCCACAGAGGCCACAGAGCGCACAGAGGGGGGGCTGTTTTTCCATGTTCTCTGTGTTCTCTGTGTGCTCTGTGGCAAGGGTGGTTGTGGCCGGCACATGGACATTCTGGCCTTTGATTTTGGCGGGACTCGCGGGCGTTGCTGCCTGGCTCGGGCTGACGGCACGCACGGCGAGGTCGTGTCGCTGGCTCGTGCGCCGGAAGAAGACGGGGCGCGATGGCTGGCGCGCCTGCTGGGCTGCGGACGCGAGCTGGTGCGGGCCGCTGGACCTATGCGCGGCCTGGGGATTTCCTTCGGCGGTCCAGTCGCGCCTGACGGCCGCGTCATCTCCGTACATGTGCCGGGCTGGGAGACAGTGGATTTGCCGGGCGAGATGGCCAGAGCTTTTCATCTGCCCGTGAGCATTGAGAACGACGCCAACGCCGGCGCGTTGGGCGAGCACCGTTTCGGCGCCGGCCGCGGCACGCGCTACATGGCTTATTTCCAGGTGAGCACCGGGATTGGCGGCGGCGTGATCCTGGAGGGCCGGCTCTACCGCGGCGCGCACGGCCTGTCGGGAGAATTTGGCCACATGGTCATGCACCCCGGACCGCACGCGCCCCAGTACGCCACGGGCAAGCCCGGCAACCTCGAAGCCCTCGCCTGCGGCCCTGCGATTGCGCGCGAAGGCCGCGCCGCATTGCAGAGCTTGGGGCAGGCCGCGCCGCCGGGTCTGACGGCCAAGGACGTCTTCGATGCCGCGCGCGCAGGCGCAAGTTGGGCCCTGGCAGTGCGCGAGCAGGCTGTCGCGCAACTGGCCCGCGGCGTCGCGGCAGCCATCTGCGCCTATGATTTCGAGCGTGTGGTCATCGGCGGAGGCGTGGCGCTGGCGGGCGACACGCTCTTTGTGCCCTTGCGCGCCGCGGTGACGCAGTACCTGCCGCGCTACCTGGAAGGCAAGGCGGAGATCGTGCCTGCGGCCCTGGGCGACAACGCACCGCTGCTTGGCGCGGTCGTGGCGGCGGCGGAAAGAACGTGATTCCAGCATTCCTATTCGTCCATATCGTCCATTACGTCCATATCGTCCATGTCGTCCATGTCGTCAATTCTCACCCAGCAACGTTGCCGCCGCGGCGTCGTGCTGTGCATGGCGCTTTTCAGCCAGGGGCAGAGAGCGCGTGGCGTAACAGTACGGGCAGCCGTGGAGGCAACTGTCGAACGCGCCGATGTCTTTGCTCACCACGCAGCCGCACTCCTCCCGCTGGTTGGGGTCCTTCTTCCAGACGCGGCGCAGGCCCCACAGCCGCTCAATGAGTTCGCCGTCAATGCAGCGGCCAGGCCGGATGCCGGCCCAGCGGGGACCGGCCTTCGCGCTGGGCTCCGCGCACGAGAAAATTTCCAGGCTGGCGGCGCGCGCAACCTCGGCCAGGCCGCACAGGAGATCATCCGTCTGCGGAAGATCCACGGCAGCGGTGCTGAACGTGAAGCCCTGCTCTTCAAGCGGCTTCAGATTGCGCTTGGTCTTGCCGTAGTAATCCACCACGCTGATGACCACGCGCCGCGTGCAGGGACTTAGTTGGGCGCACAGCGCGGCGAATGCAGTCTTGTGGAAAGCGTAGCCGGTCAGATTCGAGATGATGATCGGGTCGTAGCGCCAGATGACGCGCGCCGCGCCGAGCAGTTCGCTCAATTGCCTGAATGCGGCGATCCGTGCGGCCACGGACGGCAGGCGTGGTTCCAGCAGCGCGGGGTAGGCGTGCAGGCTGAACTGGAAATAGAAACGCAGGCCCAGGCGTTCGAGCTCGGCAATGTGTTCGAGCAGCGGCCGCGGATTCTTGGTCCAGAACACAATGGCGTCCACGTCCTCAGGGCGCAACGAGACGCGCGCGACTTGCTTGGGATTGAATGGGTTCGGCACCTCGCAGAATCCCGCGCGCACCCGGTTCATAAACCAGTCGTTATAGAAAGCGGGGATGTCCGTGCGCCGCGAGGCGCTGATGATCAAGCCCAAGAGCGCGTTCTCCTTTGGTGACGGTTAGTCAATCTAGCTGGCGCGGGACGGGAAGCAAACATTCCCGGAATTGGCTTCTGTCCTCGCGGCGTATCGAAAAATTTTATTTTTCTTTTTTGGGAACTATCTCTCTAGCCAGGAATCAGCCAGCAAGACCCCAACTAATAGTGCTGCAATCTGGTCGTCCAGCCCATTCCCTTGTTTATCATACTCGGCCGAAAATTACGCACTTTTGGGCATCCTAGTGTTTTTTATTCTTGATTATTCTTAAATCGTGTCTATTGTATGGGACTTGAGCAAGCCGTTGAGGGATGTAGAGCATGGCTGAAAAGACTCCTGTCACCAATAGCCCAGTCGCAAGCGGGCCGGTAAAGCGCGCCACATTTTTTGGTATCCATGACCGGGACATTACAACCAACAAGCAGGCGGCGATTCCTAAAGCCTTCAAACGAGTGCTTGGGGCTACTGGCGAGGACGAACTTCTTGCGGCTCATTTCCATTGGGAAAATGAGAAGTTCCTGCGCTTGTACACAAAGACGAAGCTGGATGAATTGATCGAGGCCGTGAACAACGATGAAGGATACACGGAAGCGCAGCGTGCCGAGAAAATAAGGATGATCGCAAACTCGGCGGAACCGGTTGAGCCTGACTCGCAAGGGAGATTTGTCATTCCGGCCAGATTCTACGATCTGTTGGGATTCAAGGACGCAGTGGTGTTCGAAGGATGCTACACGCACATTTGGCTCTGGCCTGCGCAGGCCCACAAGGAAAAACTGGCGGCGCAGCAGAAGCAGCCGCAGCAGCCGGACACGCGGTTGACAACCATGCTGAGCAGATAGGCCGCCCGCGCGCAGCCAGCCGCGGGCGCAGCAGTGTTGTGGAAGGCAGTGGAATCGGGGTTGAGGTGAGGGGTGGGAATGAGGACGGTGGAAAATGGAGAGGACGAGCAGAAGGAATTCGGATTATTACCGCGTCAGAGGGCACATGCTCCGCCGCGGTTGCTGCACGCCGGCCACGGGCCGCGTGCGGGAAAGCTTGGAGATGCTGGTGCGGCGCTGCGATGAGGTGCGCGGCCTGAGAGAGGAGTACGGTGAGATCGAACTCTCGCCGTACATGCGGACCCTCTTGCGCGTCTCGGGCGTGGCGGATTTTAGCACTGCTGCTGCCGAGGTGGCAGTGGCCGGCGCCTGACCGCAAGAAGACTGGCGGGCCGAGCCGCGGATTTCTCAACGCGGAGGACGCGGAGAAGAAATTTTAGATTTGCGATTTTCGATTTTCGATTGCACTGCCGGATGTGCTGCAATCGAAAATCGAAAATCAAAAATCGAAAATTCATACTATGCCGGACGCAGAACCGCAAGGCGCCTCAGCCGCGCCTCTTGGACATCGAAGCGTACTGCTCACTGAAACTATAGGTTTGCTGGACCCGCGTCCCGGGCAGTGCTTTGTGGATTGCACTCTGGGCGCGGGCGGGCACAGCGCCGCGCTGCTGGAGCGTCTCAAACCCGGCGGGCGTTTGATCGGGCTGGACGTGGATCCCCAGGCGCTCGCCATCGCCCGCCCGCGCCTTGTGCCCTTGGCCGCCGCGAACGCAGTGGGGCTTGATATCCTGCAATCTAATTTCACGCGCCTGGGTGAAGTGCTGCGCGGGTTGAACGCCTCGCCGCCACATGGAATCCTGGCCGATCTGGGCGCCTCATCCATCCAGTTCGATACCCCCAACAGAGGTTTCAGCTTTCGTTTCGACCAGCCTCTGGACATGCGCATGGACCCGGCAGGACCGCTTACGGCCGCGGACATTCTGCGCGAATACAGCGAGGAACGCCTGGCGGACGTCCTTTTCCGCCTGGGCGGGGAGCACAGGTCGCGCACAATCGCGCGGGCGATTGCGCGGGCGCGCCTGGCGGAGCCGTTGCTGACCACGGGGCAGCTTGAGGCGCTGGTGCGGCGCGCGCTGCGCGTGCGCGAGCATCGGCGGATTCACCCGGCCACGAAAACCTTCCAGGCGTTGCGCCTGGAAGTGAACCGCGAACTGGAGTCCCTCGCGGCCTTCCTGGCCGAAGCGCCGGAACTGCTGGCCCCCGGCGGCGTCCTGGCCATCATCACTTTCCACTCGCTTGAGGACCGTTTGGTCAAACAAGGCCTTAAAGCTTTGGCCAAAACCGGACGATTCAGATTAGTAGTCAAGTTTGTGCGCCCGGCTGCGGAAGAACTGCGCACCAACCCGCGCAGCCGCAGTGCCAAATTGCGCGCGCTGAGGAAACAATGAACGGCAGACACTTCATTTTGCTGGGAATCGTGGCTTGTGCCGGCCTGGTGTCGGTGCATGACGGACAGAAACAGGTGGAGCTGTGTTACCAGATTGGCGGGCTGCAGAAGAACCTGCGTGTGGTGCGGGCGGACATCGAACTTTGCAAGATCCGGCACCGCGCTGTGCAGTCGCCCCGCGCCGTTTCGGAAAAGGCGGCGGAACTGCAATTGAAGGTGGGACCCGTGGCGGTTGCGGCCCCGGCGGAAGTCCGCGAGCCGGGCCTCCCGCCGTCAGAGGCCAATCGGACTCTGGGCCGGGCCCAAGGCGAGAAGCCGCCGTCCTTGTCCGTTCCCAGTTCCGGCCCGCGCACGGCCCAGCCAAGCCCAGAGCCGGCGCGCGCACAAACACCGGGCTCGCCGAGAGCGCATCCCAGATGAAGCTTTAACCATGAGCAGCGGCGCCGACACTCCTGACAGCCCTTCTTCTCCCCTCCCGCCTGGGAGCGCCGGCGTCCCGCCGGCTGGGAGCGCGAGCGTCCCGCCCGCTGGGAGCGCCGGCGTCCCGCCGGCTTGTAGCGCGGACCCGCAGGGCCTGCGCGCCTGGCAGAAGAACGCCGGCGCCGGGTCAGGCGTGCGCTTGCGTGTAGGGTTGGTCCTGGGTCTGGTCCTGGCCCTGTACGGCGCTTTAGCCTTCCGCCTGGTGCAGATCCAGGTCACGCAGGGCGCGGTGTGGAAGACCAAGGCCGATAACCAGGAGGTTGCGCGCGAACTGGTGCCCGCGCAACGCGGCTATATTGCGGAACGCACCGGTTTGCCCTTGGCTTTCTGCCTGCCGCGCTACACGGTGATCGCGGACCTGAAACTCCTGGGGGAGCGGGAGGCCGCGGCGGACAAGCTGGCTCCGATTCTCGGAGTTTCAGCGGCGGGGCTCAAGGCCAGGCTCAGCCGCGACGACCGGCGCGTGGTGTATCTGGCGCGGGACGTGAACGAAGACCTCGCGGACAAGATCCGCGCCTTGAAAATCCACGGCATCGGTTTCGAGGATACCTTTAAGCGCACCTATCCCCAGGGCTCCTTGGCCTGCCACCTGCTCGGCTGGGCCGGTGTGGACGGCGGCATGGAAGGCCTGGAACTGGAGCTCAACTCCCTGCTGGCAGGCACGCCCGGCTACTTGCGCTACTACCGCGATGCGGCGCGCCGCATGATCGCGCTTAGCGACGGCGCCACCGGGCCGGCTGAGGTGCGCACGCCGCGCGATGGCCTGGCCGTGGTCCTGACTCTGGACGCCCGTATCCAGCAGACGGCCGAGGAGGAACTGGCGCACATTCAGGAGATGTTCCAGCCCAAGTCCGCGACGTGCATCGTGATGGACGCCACAAATGGCGCCATCCTGGCCGTGGCCTGCACGCCGCCTTTCGACCCCAATGCGCCGGCCCAGTCGCCGGATGGGAACCGGCGCGACCGCGTCGTCACGGACATCTATGAGCCGGGGTCAACCTTCAAGCCGTTCGCCGTGGCAGCGTCGCTCGAAAAGAGACTGTGGCGCCGCAACGAGATGATTGACTGCGAGAACGGCGCCTGGCACATCGGTTATCGCATCCTGCACGACGCTCATGCCTACGGGATGCTCAGCGTGGACGACGTGGTCTCCAAATCCAGCAATATCGGCGCCGCCAAGATCGCCTCCCGCCTGGGTGTCAGCGCGCTCTATGACGCCGTGCGCCTCTTCGGCTTCGGCGCAAAGACGGGAATCAACCTGCCGGGCGAGGAAAAAGGGAAGGTCCGCGCGCGAAAAGTGTGGACCGCCGACAGCGTGTACTCGGTGGCGATGGGCTACGAGATCGAGGTCACGCCGCTGCAGCTTATCACCGCCTACGCGTCCCTCGTCAACGGCGGCATCCTCTACCGGCCGAAAATCGTGCAGCGCATCCTGAACGACAAGGGCGAAGAGCTGTACGCGCTCCACCCCCAGCCCGTGCGGCGCGTCCTGAGCGCGCAGACCAGCGAACAAATGCGCGAAATCCTGAAGCGCGTGGTCATGCCGGGCGGAACGGGGTTCAAGGCTTTCAGTGCCGAGTGGCCCATTGGCGGCAAGACGGGCACCACGCGGAAAATTGACCCGGCCACCAAGACCTTCAGCACCACCATGTACATCGGCTCGTTCTGCGGTTTCGCTCCCGTGGACAACCCGCGGCTGTTGTGCCTCGTTACCGTGGATGAGCCCCACAAGAGCACAGGCTACTACGGCGGCACCGTGGCTTGCCCGGCCGTGCGGGAAGTGCTCCGCAAAGGCCTGACTGTGCTCAATGTTCCGCCGCGTTCTGCCGAGGAACAGAAGAAGGCGCTTGCGGAAGTCAGACAACTCGCCGCGCACTGAGCGGCACGGCCTGTGGCGCAATCCTCCTGGATTGCGGCAGGGGCAGGTTGCTGGTTGCGGCGTACGGTGTGTAGCGCAGGCTTCTAGCCTGCTGTATCGCCGACTTCCAGTCGGCAGGGCCTGCATTGCTGTGAACGTCCAGAGAGCCAAGGGACGTTGTGCGGGCTGGAAGCCCGCGATACAGCAGACTGGAAGTCTGCGCTACATTCAGCGAGATGCTCCTGGATTGCGGCAGGGGCAACGGCCACAATCCGGGAGGATCGTGGCACAGAAAAGGGGAAAGAACCCATGAAACTGACAGCTTTGGCCGAAGCCGCCGGCGCACAGATTCTGCAGCCGGCCGCGCAGACAGTTGAGGTCACAGGCATAACTTGCGATTCGCGGCGTGTCCGCCCCGGCGACCTGTTTGCCGCGCTGCCGGGCGCCAAGAGCGATGGGCGCGCCTTTGCGGACCAGGCCGCAGCGCGCGGTGCGGCGGCGCTCCTGAGCGAAAACACAGGACCGCTGACGGCCTTGCCCCAGCTTGTCTGCGCGGACGCGCGCTTGGGCCTGGCGCGCGCGGCGCAGGCCTTTTATGGTTGCGCCGACCGCCGCATGAAAGTGGGCGCGGTCACCGGCACCAACGGCAAGACCACCATTGCTTATCTGGTGCGCCACCTGATGCGCGGCGCGGGCCGGCGCTGCGGGATGCTGGGCACGATCGAATACGATCTCGGCCTTGAAGTCCTCGAAGCCCCCCTCACCACCCCTGAATCGCTGGACATGCACCGCTATCTGCGCGCCATGGCCGATGCGGGTTGCGACTGCGCTTTCATGGAGGTCTCCAGCCATTCGCTGTGCCAGCACCGCGTCGCGGGCCTCTCCTTCTGCGCCGCGGTCTTCACCAATCTGACCCAGGACCATCTCGATTACCATCGGACGATGGAGCAGTACCGCGAGGCCAAGGGGCTCCTCTTTCGCGGCCTGGCGCGCGAAGCCGTGGCCGTGCTGAACCTGGATGACAAAGCCAGCCCTTACTACGCCGCTCTCACGCCCGCGCGCGTCTGCGGTTTTACTCTGGACCCCGCGCAGGCGGGGAAGAGCTACCTCTTTGGCCGTGTCCTCGGTTTGACGATTCAAGGGACGCACTTTGAGATCGAGTCCCCGTGGGGCAGGCGCGAGGTCCACTGGCCGCTGGTCGGCGCGCACAATGTCCAGAACGGCCTGGCGGCTCTCGCGGCCGCGGTGGCGCTGGGCGCCGGGTTCGATTCCGCCGTCGCGGGCCTGGCGGATTTCAAGGGCGTCCCCGGCCGGCTGGAAGTTGTGGCCGCGCAGGACCCCCGTGTGCCATTCCAGGTGCTGGTGGACTACGCGCACACCGACGATGCGTTGCGCAACGTCATGACTGCGTTGAGCGCGCTCCGGCCGACGCGCCTGATCACCGTCTTCGGCTGTGGCGGAAACCGCGACCGGGGCAAGCGGCCCAAGATGGGCAAGGCGGTCGAGGCCCTGGCCGACATCGGCGTGGTCACCAGCGACAATCCGCGCGGTGAGGACCCCGGGGCGATCATCGCCGACATCTGGCAGGGCATCGAGAAGAAAGAGAAGTTCATCGTTGAGCCGGACCGCGCCAAGGCCATCGAAATGGCCATCCGCGAAGCGCGCGGCGGCGACGTGGTGCTCATCGCCGGCAAAGGCCACGAGAACTACCAGATCTGCGGCCAGGAAAAACGCCATTTCTCCGACGTTGAGCAAGCCAGGGCGGCCCTGGCGCGGCGCTTCGGGCCGCCCAACGCGGGTTACGCGGCAGCGGGAAGCTGAAGAAATTTTCGATTTTAGATTTTCGATTTTGGATTGAACAACATGTTCTCAGAACGCCTCGATAACCTCGCAGCCGACGCGTGCGGACAGTTGGTCTCAGGCCCGCCGGACAGGCTGATCAGCGGCATCTTCACCGATACCCGCACGCCTTTGGCCGGTGGGTTGTACGTCGCGTTGCGCGGGGAGCGTTTCGACGGCAGTGCCTTTGCGCCCCAGGCGGTTGAACAAGGCGCGGCAGCCGTGCTGCTGGACAAGCGCGGAGCAGCGGGGACTGACACCGATTTCCGGTTGTTTGGAAATCGGCTGTCTGTCCCCGCTGCTCCCCCTATCGGTGTTATCCTCGTCCGCGACACGAGCGAAGCGTACCTGGCTATCGCCGCCGCGCACCGCCGCAAATTCAGCGGCGTGCACTGGCTGGGCGTGACCGGTTCGGTGGGCAAGAGCACCACCAAAGAGATGCTGGCGCACATTCTGGAACACGGCGCGGGCTG
>Ga0187861_10002063_pt1 | contig 19393 bp, 17 predicted proteins | sample June2016WEW_10_1_3_FD_132986 | JGI IMG/M metagenome (GOLD analysis project Ga0187861, IMG submission 132986) | Peatland microbial communities from SPRUCE experiment site at the Marcell Experimental Forest, Minnesota, USA - June2016WEW_10_100 | ecosystem: Environmental > Terrestrial > Soil >...
CATCTGCGCAGAGGAGCCGGTCGAGCGCGGGGACGCCGGGTTTGGCGATATCAGGTTCGTGCACAATGCCCTGCCGGAATGCGACATGGGCAGGATCGACCTCTCCGCCCGGTTCCTGGACCACGTGTTCTCCTCCCCCCTCTTCATATCGGCGATGACCGGGGGTCATCCCGGAACAAAGGACGTGAATGCCCGGCTTGCCCGGGCTGCTGAGCGCTTCGGTCTCGGAATGGGGGTGGGCTCCCAGCGGGCTGCCCTCGAGAACCCTGACCTTGCGGACACGTTTGCCGTAGTCCGCGACGAAGCGCCCCACGCGTTCCTCGTGGCAAACCTTGGCGTCGTCCAGCTCCGCGACCACGGTACTGAATGGGCGGAGCGTGCGGTCGGGATGATCGGGGCGGATGCCCTTGCCATCCACTTAAACTTCCTGCAGGAGGCAATCCAGCCGGAAGGCGACCACAACGCGGTCGGGTGCTTTGGTGCGATCGAGGAACTCTGTCGTGATTTCAAGACCCCGGTGATCGTCAAGGAGACGGGCTGTGGGATCTCTGCGGCCACGGCACGGAAGTGCTGGGGTGCGGGAGTCCGGGCGATCGACATCGGCGGCTGGGGCGGGACGTCCTGGGCCGCGGTCGAGAGCGTGAGAGCTGACAAAAGCCCCCATGCGAAGGACCGGGTACTCAAAGCCCTCGGGCAGGACCTTTCCGGCTGGGGCATACCCACCGTGGTCAGCCTTGCCGAGGTGCTCGCGACCGGCGGACCGGTCATTGCCTCCGGTGGTGTCCGGACCGGTCTCGATGTTGCAAAAGGGCTGGCATTCGGGGCGGATCTCTGCGGCATGGCGCTCCCGCTCCTGAAACCGGCGATGGAGAGCGACGAGGCTCTCGCCAGTACGATCGATGCAATCCACCGGGAACTGACCGTTGCCATGTTCCTGACCGGGTCGGCGGGAATTGCCGGCCTCAGGAGGGCACCGGTCTCCATCACGGGCCGCACGCGCCAGCAGATCGACAAGGACAACCCGGCGCGGATCAGAACGTAAACAGAACGGGAATTTTTAACAGAATACCCGCAACAAACACACAGGAGATACAACATGGATATTGAGATTATTGCAGTGGGCGGATACGACGAGGTCGGGCGAAATATGACCGCTGTCCGCTGCGGAAAGGAAATTGTCATATTTGACATGGGGCTCCGTCTGGACCAGGTAATGATCCACGAGGACGCGGAGATTGAGAATATGCACTCCCTTGATCTGATCAAGATCAAGGCGATTCCGGATGACACGATGATGAACTCGGTCGAGGGGACCGTCAAGGCGATTGTCTGTTCGCACGGGCATCTCGACCACATCGGGGCAATCCCGAAACTGGCGCACCGGTACAATGCACCGATCATCTCCACGCCTTATACAACAGAACTGATCCGGCAGCAGATCTCAGGCGAACAGAAGTTCGGTGTGAACAATAAGCTTTTTGCGCTCAAATCGGGTCAGCGGTTCACGCTCTCCCAGAACCTGATCTTAGAGTTTGTCCGCACCCAGCATTCGATCATCGATACGGTGACGCCGGTCCTCCACACCCCGCACGGCGCAATCGTCTACGCGCTGGACTTCAAGTTCGACCGGACCCCGGTCATTGGCGAGCCCCCGGATTTCGCCCGGTTCCGCCAGATCGGGAAGGAAGGCGTGCTTGCCCTGATCGTAGAGAGCACAAATATCGACCGCCTCGGGCGGTGCCCGAGTGAACGGATCGCAAAGGATCTGGTCCGGGATACGATCACGAGCTACGAGGATGACAAGAATGCGATCATTGTCTCGACCTTCTCGTCGCATATCTCCCGGGTCAAGACGATCGCGGAGTGCGCCCACGAGATCGGGAGGAAACCGGTACTCCTTGGCCGCTCGATGGAAAAATACGCCGTCACTGCCGAGCAGATGAAGCTCGTTTCGTTCCCGGAGACCACGAGTGTCTTTGGGAACCGGCGGACAGTCGACCGCACCCTGCGCAGGATGATGAAGGCCGGAAAAGACAAGTTCCTGCCCATCGTCACCGGTCACCAGGGCGAACCCGGTTCGATCCTTACCCGTCTTGCACTGGGCGATACCCCCTACCAGCTCGCGAAGGGCGATAAGGTCATCTTCTCGGCGACCGTGATCCCGAATCCCTTGAACTACGGCCAGCGGTACATGGTGGAAGCACGGCTCGGTCTCTCCGGCGTCCGGCTCTTTGAGGACCTGCACGTGAGCGGCCACGCGTACCGGGAGGATCACTATGAACTGATCCACCTCCTCAACCCCCAGCACATCATACCTGCCCACGGGAGCATGAAGATGACAGCATCCTATACCCAGTTTGCCGGCGAGCTGGGATACACGGCTCCTTCCACCGTCCACCTGATGGGGAACGGGCAGCGGCTCAAGCTCAATTAAAAGAGGAACACCTATGTCGGAACTTTCACCGTATCTGAACTCGGTCGCAAAACAGATCGATCGCATGATCGACCGTTATTATGTCGATAGGGCTGGTGAACTGAACAAGGCCTCCGCCCACCTCCTTGCAGCAGGAGGCAAGCGCCTCCGACCCGCCGTCGTCATGCTTGCAGCAGATGCGGTGAAACCCGGGAGCTCGGACGATCTTATGCAGGCAGCCCTTGCGCTCGAGGTGACGCATACCTTCACGCTCATCCATGACGATATCATGGACGACGACAGCCTCCGTCGCGGGGTGCAGACCGTGCACACGAAGTGGGACATGCCCACCGGCATCCTTGCCGGTGATGTGCTGTATGCCCGTGCCTTCGAGCACATCTGTCTCGTGGATGCAAAGGACGAGGCAAAAGTCCGTGCCGTAAAGATTCTGGCGAAAGCGTGCGCCGATATCTGTGAAGGCCAGCATATGGATATGTCCTTTGAGCACCGCACGGATGTATCGGAAGGGGAATACATGGAGATGGTGAGGAAGAAGACCGGCGTCCTCTACGCGGCAGCTGCAGGTATCGGTGCGGTCCTTGCCGGTGGGAATACCGTTCAGGTGAAGGCGCTCTACAACTTCGGGCTCAACACCGGCATCGCATTCCAGATCCAGGACGACTTAATCGACCTCCTGACTCCTTCAGAAAAGAGCGGGAAGGACCAGGCTTCCGATCTCCGTGAAGGCAAGCAGACGATCATCATGATCAAGGCGCGGGAGAAGGGCCTCGACCTGCAGAAGTACCGGCGTGACCTTTCCGCCGCCGATATCAACGAGTCGATCCGGGAACTGACCGCCGCAGGGGTAATTGACGAGGTGAAGAAAATTGCGACAGACCTGGTTGCCGACAGCAACAAGCACCTCTCGATCCTCCCTGACTCAAAGGAGCGGCAGCTTCTGATGGACATCGGCGAATTTTTCGTGACCCGGAGTTCATAGGATGGCAGGGGACGATCCGAAAGAACTTCTCTTTCTGTGTGCACTTCAGAATGCGGTGAAGCATGGCGGCGTGCCGCAGGCAGGCGCTGTTATTGGCATGGTGATGGGCGCCCACCCGGAACTCCGGAGCAGGGCAAAGGAAGTCTCGGCCCTTGCGCGGGACGCGATTGCCGATGTGGCTAAACTCTCCCTGGAGGAACGGATCACGACTCTCCAGTCCCGGGCACCGGAGATGTTTGCTGCACTTTCGGAGAAACACGAGCACAAGAAGGTGCTCCCCGAGCTCGAGGGAGCGGAACACGGCGTCGTCATGCGGTTTGCCCCCAACCCATCGGGCCCGCTCCATATCGGGCACGCCAGGGCGGCAGCGCTCAACGATGCCTACGTCAAGCAGTATGGCGGACGGTACATCCTCCGCATCGAGGATACCGACCCGAAGCGCGTGGACCCCGAGGCGTACGCGACCGTTCAGGAGGACATCAGGTGGCTAGGTCTCGATATCACCGAGGTCGTCACCCAGAGTGACCGCCTCCCTCTCTACTACGACCTCTGCAAGCAACTGATCGAACGGGGCGGGGCGTATGTCTGCACCTGTGACAATGAGCACTTCAAGGAACTCAAACAGAACAAGATCGCCTGCCCCTGCCGTGACCAAGCGGTGGCAAAGAACCTCGAGCTCTGGCAGAAGATGCTCGACCACGGCTTTAAGGAAGGAGAGGCCACGGTCCGGATCAGGACTGATCTCAACCACCCGGACCCGGCCATGCGGGACTTTCCCGCATTTCGGATCCTTGACGCTCCTCCGCACCCGAAGGTGAAGGCGCACGTGTACCCGCTGATGAACTTCTCCGTTGTGGCCGACGACCACCTGCTCGGCGTCACGCACGTGATCCGGGGCAAGGACCACATCGCGAATACCCGCCGTCAGCGCTACATCTACGACCACTTCGGCTGGAAGGTGCCGGTCTACCGGCACTACGGCCGGATGGGGATCGAGGGGGTAGTCCTCTCCACCTCCCAGATGCGCCTCGGTATCAAGGAGGGGACGTATACCGGCTGGGACGACATCCGTCTCGGTACACTTCGTGCCCTTGCCCGCCGGGGGATCCGGCCCGAGGCCGTGAAGAATGCGATGATCGCGATCGGTATCGGCGATGTCGACATCTCCTTCTCGTGGGACAACCTCTACGCGGAGAACAGGAAGCTTGTCGACCCGGTAGCGAACCGCTACTTCTTCGTGCCGGACCCATTGACCCTTGTTGTCCATGCCGCCCCGCAGCTGACAACCCATGCGCTGCTCCATCCTGCTGATGAGACCCGGGGTGTCCGGACGCTCGCATTCACCGGCGCCGTCTCCGTCCCCTCAGCGGAGTTCGAGCGAAAAGACCGGGCCATGATCCGGCTCAAAGACCTGTTCAATGTCACGGCGGAGTACGACCATGGCAGGCCGCATGTGACCTATGCAGGGAATTCCCTAGCGGATGCCCGGGCGGCAAAAGCCCCGATTATCCAGTGGCTGCCCGTTGCTGGCCAGATCCCCTGCACGCTGCGCACGCAGGAAGGAGATATTGCCGGCGCCTGCGAGCCTGCTGTTGCCAGCGAGCTAGGAAAAGTCGTCCAGTTCGAACGGGTCGGATTTGCGAAGATCGATGCGGTTTCCGAAGAAGGCGTCGTGGCGTACTGGACGCACAAGTGAAAATTTTTACCGGTTTTCTGATGAATGTGTCCGATGGAATTAACACAAATTCACAAATATTCAGCCATCTCCACGTCCGTAGGGGGAAGGTCATTCAATTAACCCCCCCTTGTGCCACCAGCCCCCCAAGGGGGGCGGGGCACAATGCGATAACGCCGGAACTGGTAATGCCCGTGTCATCGTAAAGCGCAGGGGCGGTCCGGGGGGACAGGCACTGTTCCCTCCGAAAAATATGACGTTGCCACAAAAAAATGTGCGAAGATTGCCGGAAAAACTCTCTCGTTACCCTATTCCGTCCGGACCAGCTGCTCCACCGCCGCGATCCAGACCGCCCTTGCCTCGTCCGTATCCATGCCGATCATGACATCCATGAGGAGGCCGTTGGCCAGTGCATCGCAGGCAAGCGCGAGGACCCGGGGATCCACGTGTCGCGAAACAAGGCCGGTCTCCTGCTGGCGGGTGATGAAGTGCTCGATCACCCGAATATCTTCGATCCGGTCCTGCGTGAGCACTGTACGCAGGTGTTCGTTCCTGGCTGCGAGGAGCAGCATTTCGGAGTACATCCCGTTGAACCTCGGCACGTAGCGCAGCAGCGCATCGAAGAGGGCGGCGCTGCCGTCCCGGATATTCCGGCCCGCGTAGGAACGTTCAAGTGTCCCCTTGAACTTCTGCCGTGCCTGTTCAGCAACTGCGGCAAAGAGGTCCTCCTTGCCCGGGAAGTACTGGTACAGCGTCGGCTTGGTGACGCCGAGACTCATCGCGATCTCGCCCATCGTGGTGCCGTGGTAACCCCTCTCGAGAAAGAGGGTGAACGCAGCCTCGACGATCTTCCGCTTCACCTCTTCCCGGTATTCCTGGATGATGCGTGGCATAAGTGTTCAGAACGTTCCTGCGCGTGCGGCAAAAAACAATGCCGGTTCACAGCTCCTACTATTGGTATTGATAAGTTACTCACGGTAAATTTTATACCTGTTGGTATTGCACCTGTGTACAAGAACAACCGGCCGAGAAAGAACTCCTCGCGAACTGCGATATCACTCTCTTCCAGGCCGACCGTCCTGACGCCCTGGAGATCACCTGCCTGATCAGGCAGGGTGCCGGTTCAATATCGCTGGAGATCGTATGAATGAATACAGAGACAACCGGAATGAAATTATGAGAATCTTCATTACGATTATCGCATTAGCCCTCCTGTTTGGCGTGGCGGTACTGCTGGTGCCCCCGGTCCATGCAGACGATACACCGACCGTGACGGTGAGTGATTATAAGATATCCCCTTCGGTGCTCCTGCCCGACAGCGCCGGGACGATCACGATCACGGTCAAGAATACTGCAAACAGCGCCTCGGTGAGCGAGAAGACCGGGAAGCTGGCACCGGATGACTATTCCATGATCACGACAACGGACATTAATGTCAACATCGAGCACATCCATCTCGAGGGAAACGGGCTCACCGTCCAGACCAAAGACTTTGACAGCGTCGGGGCGATAGGTCCCGGCCAGTCCATTCCCATCACTTTCTCGATACAGGCCCCCGATACGAGCGGGATATATTATCCTGAAGTCTGGATCGACACAACCGGCGGGCGGAGCATAAAATATCCAATCCCCGTCAACGTCAACACCGCGATGGGCATCCAGAAACAGGCGATCCTGATCATGGACAGCTCTCTCACCGGCAGTGTCAACCCCGGCGAGGAGGTTCCCGTGACCCTGACGGTCAGCAACGCGGGGCAGCTCCTTGCGGACGATGTCACCATCAGCATCGGCAACGTGAGCGGAAGCGTGGCCCCGAAGACGAGCGATCTCTACCATCTCGGGACGATCGGCCCCGGCGGGCAGAAGACCCTTGACCTTGTCCTGCTCTCTGACAAATCGACGAACCCCGGACTCGTCCGTGTCCCGGTGACGATCAGGTACAATTCCATTGACGGCACCCCTACCATGCAGGTAACGGGCATCGACGTGATGATGAAGGGCAAGGCAGAACTGGGCTTCGTCTCGGTGGACACGAGCCCTGCCCGGCTCATCGAGAGCAAGCCGTTTGACCTCACGATCCGGATCGAGAACACCGGGACGGGCGACGCAAAACAGGTCTCGGCCACGGTCAACCTCCCGACCGAAGGGACAAAAGAGGCGTTCATCGGCAAGATCACGCCGGGCAACGATGCCCCGGCACTCTTCCTCCTCGAGGGGATGAAAGGCGGCGACTACCCGTACAACCTGACGATCTCCTATACGGACGACATGGGGGCCCATACGTTCACACGCCAGATGAACATGCGGGTATCCCCTACTGACAATTCCGGGAATCTCGTCCTCATGCTCATCATCCTTGCTATTCTCGGATTCCTCGCGTACCGGTACTGGTACCTGCCTTCAAAGAAAGGGGACGGAACCCTCCCATGGGTAAAAAAGAACTGAAGGTCGCGTTCCTGCTCGCCCTTCGGTCGCTCCAGCGGGGGGGCAGGTCGAGCGTGATCCTGACCATCCTGATCATCGGGATGTGCTTCACCAACATGATCTTCCTGCCCTCCCTGTTCAACGGGATCGAGCAGAGCATAACGAAGCAACTCGTGGACTACGAGGTCGGGAACGTGCTTGTCAGCCCCAAGTCGGGCGACCAGTACGTCACCGATCTTGACGCAACGCTTTCCCTGATCAACGGCATGCCCGGCGTGGAACGGGCTACTCCCCATTATACCGAGGGGGCGACCTTCACTTACCGCAAGCGTGTTCTCGGGGTATCGGTGCGGGCGATCATGCCCGATGACGAGAAATACGTCTCCCCCCTGTACACCAAGATGATTGCCGGCAGTTACCTTGGCGAAAGCGACACGGGCGAGATCATCATCGGGAAACCTGTGGCAGGTGACCCAACCATCCGTGAGGAGGACGAGTTTCAGCCATCGCTTGGCGGGGTCCGGGTCGGGGACTCGGTCACGGTCGCGTACGCAAACGGCTACACGAGGGACTACCGGGTGAAGGGCATATATTCCACCGGCTGGAGCCAGGCAGACAGTGCCGCGTATGTCTCCTGGACTGATATGCAGCAGGTCATTGGACAACCGCTTGACAAGGCGCATGACATCACGGTCAAGGCAAAGCCCGGTTACTCCGAGACCTTCGTCAAGAACGAGCTGATCCAGTACGGGGTGGCGGACAAGGTCCAGACCACCGGTGACCTGCTCTCCAAGGTTCTGGGTACGGCGTTCCAGAGCTTTGCGATCATCAACATGGTCTCCCTCATCGTGAGCATTATCATCACGACGGTCGTCCTCTTCATCGTCATCACGATCAAGACTCTCAACAGCCGCCGGCAGATCGGGATCCTCAAGGCAATCGGCGTGGACAAGGAGGTGATCATGCACAATTACGGGTTCCAGGTCATCATCCTTGCGATATTCGGGATTATTCTCGGGATCATTGTCACCCTGCTGCTCGCTGTATATATGTCGATTCACCCGGTCACGACCCCCGCATGGTCGGCAACCCTGTACCTGACACCTATGGATCTCCTTATGAATTCCCTGATCCTCTTTGCCGCCGCCATCGTTGCCGGCTACGTCCCGGCCTACCAGGTGTCGCGCGAGGATATCCAGACTGCTATGAGGGCCTGATGGCATGATCGCGATCGAGGATTTACGGAAAATCTACCGTATGGGAAATGTTGAAGTCAGGGCTCTTGACGGCGTGACGCTCGATATTGAAAAAGGGGAGTTTCTCGGTATCATGGGACCGAGCGGGAGCGGCAAGACCACGCTCCTGCACATGCTGGGGCTCCTGGATGAACCCACATCCGGCAGGATCGTGGTTGACGGGATCGATGTGGGCATCCTCAATGATTACGAGAGGACCATGTTCCGGCTCTACAAACTCGGGTACGTCTTCCAGGACTACGCGCTGGTCCCCGATCTCACGGTGATGGAGAATATCTCCGTGCCGGCAATGCTCCGGAAGGACCGGACCGAAGAGCAGTACCGCAGGGACAGTCATGAAATCCTGCAGAAGACCGGCCTCTGGGACCGGCGGGACCACCTCCCGAGAGAACTCTCCGGCGGCCAGCAGCAGCGGGTCTCGATTGCCCGGGCGATAGTGAACAAGCCGGACATCCTCTTTGCTGACGAGCCGTGCGCGAACCTCGACACGGAGAACTCGCGGATGGTGCTCGATCTTTTCCGGGAGATCAACGAGGAGATGAAGCAGACGATCGTGATGGTCTCCCACGAGGACTGGCACAAGGACTACTTCCACCGGATCATCCATCTCCAGGATGGGAAGGTGGTAAGCGACGGCAAGAACGGGACAAAACAATCCTGATCGGGCGGTGCAGCATCCCGAACTTTTTTTCAATCCGGTTCACAATACCTGAGTACCTGATTCTGCCATGGACGAGATCCCGATCGAAAAAGTTATCCGTTCGCGCCGCCGGACCGTCTCGCTCGAAGTGACCCCGCACGCGACCCTGATCGTCAGGGCTCCCCACCGTGCCCCGGCCAGCTTTATTGAGGAGATGATCGGCGAGAAACGGTCGTGGATCCTTCGGAAGATGGAGGAGATGCGGCAGCGCCCGGCACTGTTTGTCCACGAGTACATGGAGGGTGAACTGTTCTTTTTTCTCGGCCGTTCGTACCCCTTGCATATCGTGGATGACGGAGGGTCGGCTATTGAACGCACCGACCGGTTGTGCATTTCCCGGACGCTCCTGCCCGACATCCGGAACCGGCTGAAACTCTGGTACATGCAGGAAGCCCATAAAGAGATCCACGCCCGGTGCATGTGGTTCTCGATGAAAACGGGGCATACCCCGGCATCCATCCGCATCACCGACGCGAGACAGCGGTGGGGCTCCTGCACCCACAAGGGCGGGCTCAACTTCAGCTGGCGGCTCGTCCAGGCCCCGCCGGAGATCGTGGATTACGTGGTCGTCCACGAGATCGTCCATATCAGTCAGCACGACCATTCGAGGAAGTTCTGGGCAAAGGTGAAGGAGATCATGCCGGACTACGAGCGGAGAAGAGAGTGGCTCCGGGAGAATGAGCGGCTGCTGAGGATATAGAGAAATAAATCCGGTATGGAATAAGAGTTGACATGAGGGTAAGAGTGGGGACAGTGCCTGTCCCCTCCCCCGCCCACCCCTGCGCTGTGCGATAGTGCCGTATTACCTGTTTCGGGTACTATCACACTGTGCCCGGTCCCCCAACGGGGGACTGGTGGCACAAGAGGGGGGGATGAGTACGAATTATTTTCGGAAAAATACCAAAGCGCATCTGTAGATTTCTCACGGAACCCCCTCATCCCACTCCCCCCGTTCCGGCAGCAGCTGTATCCGTCCCATCCAGCGTTCGGGGTCTTCGATGGGGACAAACCCGCATTTCCCGTACACCCCATGGGCATCGCTCGTCTTCAGCAGCCACTGATATACATCCTTGAGGTCGGAATGCGTCACCGTGAACCGCACCATCGCCAGCCCGATCCCCCGGTGGAGGCAGTCTTCCGCAACGATTACGTCAAGGAGATATGCGAACCGTGTCTTGTCGGAGATGACCCGGCAGAACCCGACCTGCCGCCCGGCGTCGTCGTATACTCCCACAACGAGCGCCGAGTTCCGTATTCCTTTTTCGATCTCGTTCTTCGAAATGCCGGGACTCCAGTAGGTCTTCGATAGCATGCCCTGGATATCGTCTATCCGGAGTCGAGCGGGGTCCGCTGAAATCTCGGTGTTCATGGTACCTTGCTGACCAGTCTTGCCCCGAGTTCGTATGCCTTCCGGCAGTCTTCGGGAAACTGTTTATCGTGCCGATTTTTCTTCTCCTCCGGGTTGAATGCCGTCGAGACATATTTCGAATAATCGTGAAACTGGCAGGTGTCGGTGACAAAAAGCGACTCGCACGACCCGAAGATCCTCTCCATTGCCTGCTCTGTCCCCTGGGCGTTCCGGTCAAAACCTCTCTCCTTCACGGCCTGCTCGGGAGCTCCAGCCGTGTAGATGAAGCCGGTCCGGATCTTCCTGCCAAAGAGCGTGGACCGCTCCGGGTCGTAGACTGAGTACGGGAACATCAGCCGTTCGAGAAAGGATCGCGACTCTCCCGTCGTAATCCCGTAATAGATCGGGGAGCCGATGAGGATCGCATCGGCTGCCTCGACCGCTTTGAACACCGGTGTGAGATCATCCTTCTGTGCGCAATGCCCGTAGCTTTTCCCGCCGATCCGTTTGCAGGAGAAGCAGCTGATGCACCCCTTGTAATTCAGATCATACAAGTGGAAAAGTCTGGTTTTCGCCCCCTCGGATTCAGCACCCTGCAGCGCATGCTCAAGGAGCGTTGCGGTGTTCCATTTTTTCCGGGGGCTTCCATTGAATGCGAGGAGTTTCATAGATTTTTTTGGGGAGCAGGGAATAAAAATGTGAGGGGGTGTCTCTTACAGGATGGCCAAAACACTCCCTTATCTCTTCAGCCGTCCAATATACTACGATGAACTCATTTTATATATGTCCGGAATCTCCCGGTGATTTTCCCGCAATTTACGAGGTGAACCGCCAGGCATTCGGACAGGACGGTGAGGCCCGGCTGGTGAATGCCCTGCGGGAAGACGGGGACTATGATCCCGAACTCTCGCTTGTTGCCGTCCATGACGGCAGGATCATCGGCCATATCCTTTTCCCCCCGATCAATATCGTTTCAGACACGGCTACAACCCCCGCGCTCGCCCTTGCCCCGCTTTCGGTCCACCAGGATTACCAGTGCCGGGGAATCGGGGCAGCCCTTGTGCAGGAAGGGCTCAGTGAGTGCCGAAGGCTCGGTCACCATATCGTCATCGTGGTCGGCCACCCGGGATATTACCCCCGGTTCGGTTTCACCCTTGCCTGTGACAGGGATATCCATGCACCGTTCCCCTGCCCGGATGAAGCGTTCATGGCGCTCGGACTTTCTACCCATGCGCTGGACGGAATTTCCGGGACGGTCCGGTACCCTCTCGCATTTGATGCGGTGGGCGCCCATACCTCTTAGCGGTAACCCGTCTCCCTCACTTTTTCCCCGCCGTCGCGAGGTAGATCAGGAACTGGTTCTCCCCATCGATCCCGAGCAGTTCGTTCATTGCATCGTCATCGAATGCCGCAATCGCACAGACCCCGCACCCCACGGCTTCAGCGGCAAGGTACAGGTTCTGGCAGACGTGCCCCGCATCGAGGTGGAGATCGCGGTAGCCCCGCTCGCCGTACCGCCACGTCATCCGGTACGGGACTGCGGTCCAGAGAAAGACCACACCGCTCCGGAGAATGAACTGCTGGTCGAAGCAGGCTCCTGTGATCCGGTGGGGGAGGGTGGGGTCGGTGTCAATCTGCTGGAGCCGGTGCGACAGCGCGAGGTACCGGTACAGCCCCGGTGTCAGCCCCTCCACGTCATTGATAAGCAGGGACGTTTCGAAGGCGTGGCGGGCGCCGGCAGAGGGGACCGTGCGGAACGTGACCTGCGGCCCGTGGATCTGTTTTACGCCCTGTGTGCACCAGAGAAGGAACGAGAGCTCGTCCAGTGTCATGGGTTCGTGGGCATACATCCGGATGCTCTGGCGTTGTCCGATCGCAATCCGGAGACTGAGGGGAGGAATGTCAAGGAATGCCGGCCGTGGGAGATCGATGACCGGCTTTTCCGGGTCAGCCGGTATCTCCAGCGGGGGCTGGGGGAGTCCCTTCTGCTGGTCGCTCCTGCCGATATACCGGTATTTGGTCTTCTCCATGAATTCCTGCCCGGTACCGGGATCAGCTGTTGCGGGGAATTTCATACCATCACCTCATCTACGTCCATGTGTGTCGCCCGGCAGTTCAGGGTATCGGTGCGGGCAGATTATACCGTACAGCATTATACCCTCAATCGGCCAACCTGAGTATACGACATGGCGACCGGTTCCCATCTCCCTGCTGGCGACGACCTGATCGGCTATCTGCAGACCTGCACGTCACCATCCGGTCTTCCCGTGCAGGCAGACACGGTGACCATCGGGATCCGGAGCGTCAGTAAGTATACGGGGGAGTTCTGGACCTCCCGCCAGCGGCAGGGAGGATCGATCCACGAGATCTCCTATCGGGCGTGCTTTAAGCCCCAGCTCCCCCGCTTCTTTATCAGCCTCCTGACCCGGAAAGGGGATGTGGTGTACGATCCCTTCAGCGGGCGGGGAACGACAGTCATCGAGGCCGGCATCTTGGGCAGGAACGTGATTGCAAATGACGCAAATCCCCTGTCCCGGATCATGACCGAGCCCCGGTTCTTCCCCCCGGACATTGCCGCGGTGGAAAAACGGCTTCTTGCAATCCCACGGCACGGTGGAAAAGCGGACCTCGACCTCTCCATGTTCTATCATCCTGACACCGAACAGGAGATCGTGGCCTTGCGGAAGTATCTTCTCGCCCGGAAAAGTGCACACCGGGACGAAAGGATCGACCGCTGGATCGCGATGGTCGCAACCAACCGCCTGACCGGCCATTCAAAGGGCTTCTTCTCGGTCTACACGCTTCCCCCCAACCAGGCAGTCTCGCCGCAGAGCCAGCGGAGGATCAACCAAAAGCGCAGCCAGGCCCCGGAATACCGGGATATTCGGCGGATCATCCTCAGCAAGACAAAGAGCCTGCTGGGCACCCTGACCGATGAGGAGAGGAAAAACCTTGCTAAGGCCGGTAAAAAGGCGCTCCTCTTTTCGGAAGATGCGCAGGCGGCCCCGAATATTCCGGATGAATCCGTGCAGCTGACCGTGACCTCGCCACCGTTCCTTGACATCGTGCAGTACCGGGAAGACAACTGGCTCCGGTGCTGGTTCAACGGTCTCGACGAAGATGCGATCGGGAAGCGGATTACCATGGCGCGGACCGTGGAGGAGTGGACGGAGGTCATGGGCCGGGTCTTCCGGGAACTCTTCCGCATCACCAGGCCGGGAGGATATGTCGCGTTCGAGGTGGGTGAGGTGCGCAAGCGGACGATCCGGCTGGAGGAGCACGTTGTCCCCCTTGGCCTTGATGCCGGCTTTTGCTGCGAATGTGTCCTGATCAACCAGCAGGTATTCACCAAGACGTCCAATATCTGGGGCGTGGACAATAACGCCTGCGGCACGAACACCAACCGGATCGTGGTGTTCAGGAAGGACTGAATAGTGGCCCCATGGGCTGTTTGTGCGGTCGGAACAGGAAACAGGAACCGGCAAATCTTGATGTTTAAACAACAATACCTTCTGTTTGCGATACCAGGACTACGAAGGATTTTTTTTGCAGCCGCTGGAAACCGTGCCTGAAAGGAGTGGGAACGCGACAGTTACGATTGTTCGTTTCAACATGACCGTCAACCTTGATGACAGTCCGGGCAGCATCCCTACCTGATCCCGTTCAGATATCCCCCCTTTTTCCGGCATTTACGTGCAACCTGATGGCAGGTGTGACGAAAAAAGCACGCATTAAGTATCACCACATCCAAGTCATACTTATGGTCACCCGTATCGTGCGGTATGCTCAGATCGTGGATATCCTGAGCAAGTATGGTTTTGGCATTGGGCTTGAGAAGCTCTTTCCCGGGCGGATACAGTTCAAGATCCCCGGTTCCGGAAAAACGTCCGAAGACTTAACCATCTACGAACAGATACGGCTCGCCCTCGAAGAGCTTGGTCCGACCTTTGTGAAGTTCGGGCAGATCATGAGCACGAGGACCGAACTGCTGCCTCCGGAGATGATCGAGCAGCTCAAGAAACTGCAGGACCATGCCAAGCCCATCTCCTTCTCAGAAGTCATTGCAGTGATCGAGAAGAACTGCCCGCACTGGGAAGACTGCTTCTGCGACATTGACGAAACCCCGGTGGCATCCGCATCGATCGGCCAGGTGCACAGCGCCTATCTCAAAGACGGCACGAAAGTCGCGCTCAAGATCCAGCGCCCGGGCATACCGGAGCTCATTGAGACGGATATCCTCATCCTCCAGTCCATGGCGGAGCGCATTGAGATGGTGTTACCCGAGACCCGGGTCTACAACCCTACCGGGATGGTCGATGATTTCGCACACCAGATCGTAAAAGAGCTCGACTTTACGCGTGAAGCCCGGAATGTCGACCGGATGGCCCGCAACTTCCAGAACGTCCCGGGCATCCGGTTCCCGAAGATCTACTGGGAGTACTCGACCCCCCATTTCATCGTCATGGAATTCATCGAAGGGGTCCGGATCGACAACCCCGAGGCAATCACGGAGATGGGCGTCAATCCGCACGCAATCGGAGTTCACGGGTTCCATGCCTACCTCAAGATGATCTTCGAGGACGGGTTCTTCCACGGCGACCCCCACCCGGGCAACCTGCTCGTGACCAAGGAAGGGGACATCGTTTTCCTTGATTTTGGGATCGTGGGGATCCTCCGGCCGGAGAAACGCCAGAACTTCATCAACCTGCTCTTTGCGCTGGTGAACGATGATATCGAGCTGATGCTCCGGTCGCTCGAGGGTTTTGGCATCGTGATCGCGGAGGAGGACCGGGAGGCGCTCCGCGATGACCTCTACATCATGATGCACGACTTCTCCGGTGGCGGGGAAGGGGTGTCCCAGCTGAACTTCGGGCTTGTGGTGACCGAGCTGACGGAAACGATGCGGCGCTACCGGCTTAAGGTGCCAATGAACCTGATGCTCCTCTTAAAAGTCTTCATGATGGTTCTCGACATCGGCGTCAGGCTCGACCCGAAGTTCAACTTCGGCACGGAGGTCACCCCTTACCTGACAAAACTCGCCGACACCAACACGTTCTCCGCAGGCTACGTGAAGCGGGCATCCATGGCTCTCCTGGAAGGGGCGGATGCGCTTCTTGACATGCCCCGCAACCTGAACCTGATGCTGCGCCGGCTCTCAACCGGGACCTTCAAGCTGGAGATCGTTGACACCGATATCCAGAAAGTGGAGATGGCGCTCGACAAGGCAAGCGACAAGCTCATGATGGGTCTGGTGGTTGCTTCGCTCGTGGTCGGATCGTCGCTCGTCCTCCAGGTCTCATCAGTTACCCTGCCAAAAGAGGTGTCGTGGCTCGCGATCGCGGGATACACGGCGGCCGTGCTCTGCGGGTTCTACGCGATCTACCACGTGATCTTCCTGAGGTTCCGGATGGAACGGTGAGGATCATTTTTTAATTTCTCATTTCCTTTTCATGAGATCCTGTTCTCATATTCCAACCTTTTCTTTGAGGCCGGATGGAGATCCAGCCCTGAAGAAAGATGAATGAATCTTACAGTTCGCATAAGAGCCATGAATATTTCTGCGAGACCTCCCCACCTCAGGGCCTCTCCGAGGACCGAGTGGTTCATCAGAACCACGAGATTGAGAAGAACCGTTAGGTTCTTCGAGGATTGACGAAGGAGGTCGAGAAACTCGCATGAACTTCGGGGCACGACAGGGCAGGGATTTTTTTAAATTTTCTGGCAGTCACTGATCCGCCTCGGGGGCGCCCCGCGGGTGCGGCGGCGTTCCTCATAATTATGGTGAACCCGTTGGAGTGGCTTCGTCGGTGCGGGATATCCCCCTCGCATCACCTGCCTCCCGGAAGACCAGTACTATTCCGGGCCCGTAAAATGCCCCATTTGCCAATCCGGCGATCTCAGGATTTTCTGCACAGGAACTTATGTCCACGCCTTTGGAAAAGTCAAAGTAAATGGCATATTTTTGAAAAATACGGCAATTTCAGCGGAATCAAACCTGCAAAATAGCGGTCTTCCAGCAGCCCCGTTTTTCCGGCCGTAGTTTAGACCCTGCAAACAAAAGGAGCCCCTGTTTTGTACCAGGGAATCAAACTGTGAAATTATAGGGTCCGGTTAACTGGCGATAGTATGTAACGATTCACCTACGCGCAAAACGCCTGCCGGGTTTTGCACTACCTAGTGCGGTCTCATGCCTCCTCACAATTATCCGCAACGATTCTCCATTTCCGGATTTTTTCAGCAAACGGGACTGCTGCATTTGCCGGGCTCGTTGACGGCAGGATAACAGAAGGCAGCCCCGGCACATCCGCGAACCGGTGGTAGAATCGGGCGGCCGTGCTCCCGTTCAGCGCCACGAGCCGGATGGTCGGGTGCACCCGGACAAAACCGGCGATATCGTTCGGCACCGGATTCAGGATCCGGTTGTCAGCGCTGCCCCGTCGCTCGCAGGTCCGGACCACGTCCCAGAGCGCTATCCCGTGCTGCGTGAGTAGCGCGATACGGTACGGATAGGGAAGACCGGCCGGGACCGCGAAGAGCTCCTCCATGATCGCCCAGAACCGGTTCTTCGGGTTCCCGTAATATTCCTGTTTTTCAAGGGACAGGACACTGGGAAAACTGCCGAGAATGAGCACCCGCGGTTCGTTGCCGGTGACCGGGGCAAGGCCCGGGGATTCTCCCGGTGAAGAATGGGAAAGACCGGTCATAAACGCAAGAAAAAAATGGAAACGATCAGGATTCCTGCGGTTCTTTGAAATAGAGGTGGCAGTGGCAGTGGCCCATGTTCGCCACCTCCTCTTGGTGGTAGATGCAGGGGCACTCGATTGCCCGGTCCTTCTCCTCGTCCCCGCTCCGGAGCCGGCAGGGGCAGTAGGGCCGCCCGAACTTCCTATTGTTGCGCACAAGGCCCTTAATCACCGTGCCGAGCTGCTTCTCATCCTTATTGAGGGACCAGCCGTGCTTGTGTGCATAGCCTTTTGCCCACTTGAGCATATCCTCTTCGTCCATTGCAGTTTCTGTCATGGTAACCGTTCAGGCAGTGCTGACAGGATACTTTACGCACCCGGCACATTAGATTTTGCGTTTGATCTGCCGGATATCAGTATCGCCCGGCAACTCAGTGCGTCCTTGTTGTTTTTATAATGGTTTTTCCCCGTTTTGCCGTGATCTTCCCTGAGGTTTTCGGCTTTGCCCTCGCAGGTGCAGGTTTCACTGCCGCTTTCCCGGGTTTTCTTGTGATCCGCTGCGCCGCCCGGTTGTAGGTTTCCATCACGTCCCCCTTGTTGAAGCGGTATACGTCCTTGTCGAGCGATTCTCCGGTCGATTTGTCCCAGAGGCGCATCGAGTCCATGCTGATCTCATCGCCAAGGTAGATCGTCCTCCCCCCGCGCCCGAACTCCATCTTGAAGTCCACGAGGGTTATGCCCTGCGAAGCGAGGAGCTTTGCCAGGAGCACGTTTACCCTGAGCGCGTTCGTCTTGATCTTTTTGAGCTCCGCAGGAGTCGCCAGTTTCAGCGCCACGATCAGGTCGTCGTTGAGCATCGGGTCGTGCCGGGAATCGTCCTTGTAATCGATTACGATGACGGGCGGGTTGAGTTTTGTCCCCTCCTTGAAGGGGTAGTTCCTCACGATGGACCCGGCCGCGAAGTTGCGCACGATCACTTCGAGCGGGATCATTTCAAGTTCCCGCACTACCATCCGGCGCGGGTCGAGCATCTTCACGAAATGGGTCTTCACGCCGTTCTTTTCGAGATACCCGAAGATGAAGGCCGAGACTTCCGCATTGTAACTGCCCTTGTTTTTCAGCACGTCCTTTTTTCCGCCATCAAACGCGGTGATGTCGTCGCGGAACTCCATGATCAACTGTCCTTTTGCATCCGTGCGGTACACGGACTTTGCTTTGCCGGTATAGAGGAGGCTCTCCTGCTTCAACGTCCACTGCTCCTTGCCTGTACTGTTTGTGCGAGCCGGTTTATTAGGGGTTGCAAACCGGGATCGAACCAGCCGCGCTCGATGTAGCGCGGGTAGATGCAGAGCCGTTCCACAAGGCTCGCGTCACCAACAATGTTTTTGAGTTCCTCTATCGCCGGCCACGGGTGCTCGGGGTTCACGTAATCGATGGTGAGAGGTGAGACTCCCCCGAGGTCATCGACCCCGCAGCCGATCAGCCGGCCCGCATCGATCAGGTTCGGCGGGATCTGGACCGCGATCTCCGGCTGGAGGATGTCCTTTGCCATCTGGATCGTGGCGCAGATCTCGTCCGTTGCCGGGACCGGGCTCTTCGCGAGCGGGGTGCCCGGCTTCGGGCAGAAGTTCTGGATGATGATCTCCTGGATGTGGCCATAGCGCTTGTGGAGATCGCGGATCGCAAAGAGCGAGTCCTCGCGGTCGGTCATGGTCTCGCCGATCCCGAGGAGCAGGCCCGTGGTAAACGGGATTTTGAGTTTTCCTGCCTCCTCCATCATCGCAAGCCGGACATCCGGCGACTTTCCCTTCGAAGTTGCGTGCGCCGGGATCTCTGCCGTGGTCTCCAGCATCAGCCCCGTGCTCGCGTTCACCGGCCGGAGCCGTTCCACCTC
>Ga0187861_10002064_pt1 | contig 19389 bp, 35 predicted proteins | sample June2016WEW_10_1_3_FD_132986 | JGI IMG/M metagenome (GOLD analysis project Ga0187861, IMG submission 132986) | Peatland microbial communities from SPRUCE experiment site at the Marcell Experimental Forest, Minnesota, USA - June2016WEW_10_100 | ecosystem: Environmental > Terrestrial > Soil >...
GACCGGGGTGGGCGGGGGCAATCGGAACCATGCGGAGACGCTCGCAAGAGCATCGATGACCCGAACGACCTGCTCCGGGAGGTGCCCGGACTCCTTCGGAGCGAGTTTTTCAGCAGCCTGTTAAGGTCCAGGTCCGGCCGCTGCAGGCCGAGGGCCTCGCCGATCCGGAGGCCGCAGAGGGCCATCAAGAGGAACAGCACGCCGTAGAACGCCCCCACCTTCGCGCAGAACGCCTTGAGCTCTTCCGGCCGGAGGTACTCGAGCTCGCGCTTGGGCACGTCGAAGGTGCGGACGTCCTGCATCGGGTTCAGGAAGATGCGCCGCTTCTTCCGCGCGTCCTCGAGGATCGTGCCGAGGACCGTGCGGCAGATCTGCACGCTCCGGGGCCCGGGCTTCTTCTTGCCGAGCAGCTCCGCCTGCCAGCGCTCGATGCGCTCCGCCGTGATGGTCTGCACGGGCATGGCGCCGAAGGCATGCGCCGGCTCCCGCCTACTCTGGTCCTTCTCATCCATCCTCCCGATGAGGTACTTGTTCACCGCCCACTCGTGCAGGGCGTGCGTGTTCGGGCTCACCGTGGGCTTGGTCCGCGCCAGCCAGTCCGCCGCGAAGGCCGAGAAGGAAATCGGCTTCCGGTCGATGTAGGTACCCTGCCGGACCTCCGTGCTCACGGTGTCGCGAAACCCGTCCGCGGCCCGCTTCGTGGCGAAGGCCTTCCGCCGCTGCTCTTTCGTCGCCGGATCGCGCCACGCCACGATCCAGGGGAGCGGCCGGTCCGCGCGCTTGATGATGCTGGCCATCGTCTATGCCTCCTCTCCAGATCCGAGGGTGACGGTCGCACGTTGCCGCCGGACCCGGGCTACCATCGCGGGATCTGTGCTACCGTCTGCTTGCTCGCGATGTCCGTTCTCAGGCTGGGGATTGTGGGGAAGCCCCTGGACGGAGGCACCCGCCAGGGGCTTGTTGTTCCCGATCGGCCGGGCTACCCGTACAGCCGCACCCCGGGAACGGCCGTGGGGTTCCTGGCCGCGATGAAGTGCTGCAAGCCACACGTCCCTGGCCCGTGCCACGAAGAATCGGCACGCCCGAGTTCCTCCGCCCGTCGGCAGACGATCTCCTCCCAGCGCCGGACCAGGCGGATAGCTCTCGCGAGGCCTCGTGGGAATGAAAGGGTGTTGCATCGATTGGTCCTGCGTGCTACAGTGTGGGTGCCCATGATGCTCTCCTTTCGGGTTGAGGGTTGTGGGCCGTGCCCCCGGTCAGCGGCAGCTGACGCGGGGGCGTTGTGCTTTAGTGCGCCGTTTCTTCCCGCGATGGTTTGGGCACCTCGCGGGAGCCTTTCTTCCAAATCCGGCGGAGCCAGGGAGGCGCCGCCGGGCCCAGAGTCCAGCCTTGTACCCGGCGACGTCTACCCGTCCGCCGCTCTGAGCGTAGCTGCGCCACGTCTTCTCCCACCGCTCGCCTCACGCCCGCTCCAGCTCCGAGGCTGGCATTTCGTATGCCCCACGCATCGGGATGGCACCGTGCGGCTTTTTGTCCGGGTACTCCTGGATCGTCGTTTTCCGCCCGTCCGACTCGATGAGCTGGGTGCCCATCTCGGTTCGCCAGGCCGCGCTTTGCTTGAAGAAGAAGGGGACGCCCGCGGACCGGCACTGGTCTCGGATCGCGCGCGCCCAGGCATGGTCCATGGGGCGATAGTCGGGCCCGCTCTCCCCTCCCACGATCACCCAATCAATCCCCGCCAGGTCGAGCTGGCCGAGATCCTCCAGGAGCGGCTCGAAGGATACGAACCGGACCGCGGCGGCGCATTTGCGAATCGCGTCGAGACGGGGGAGGCTCTTTCGGTTTTCGATACTGGTCCCCATCCAGATGTTCGGAGTCCAGGGGCCCGGCCACTCGGCCGCGCGCGCGGGGCGTTTGGTGAGGCATTGGAAGGTATGCCGGGGGCAGCCCTCCATCGTCCGGAAAATCTCCCGGATGAATTCATCCGGCACGCGCGCGTGAAACATGTCGCTCATCGAGTTCACGAAGACGCGTCGGGAATCTTTCCATGAGTAGGGCTTGCGCAGGCGCTCAGGATGCAGGATGACGTTGCGCTCCGCGTTTGCGGCGGTCCACGGGGCCGTGGACCATCCGCGCTCCAGGGACATCCGTTCGGCGTAGCAGTGCCGGCACCCCTCGGAGATCCGAGAGCAGCCGGTGATCGGATTCCACGTAGCCTCAGTCCACGAAATAACCGTCGGCATCGCTTCGGCTTCCTGTCTGTGCGTTGACGTTGACCTATTGCTTTTTCTGTTCCCTTTGGAGCAGGTACTGGCGTATCAATCGGCGAACGATCATGGAGCCACTGACGTAGGAGCCCGTGTCCTTCGTTTCCTGGCGCGCGATCCGCTCCAGGATCCGGAGATCTTGCTCGTTAAGGTGGAGGGACGTCCGCTTCATGCCCATCGTTTCCATGCCCCCTATGTTATTACCTAGGTGTTAAGTTGTCAAGCTTTATTTTGGGGCTGCCTCACAATTGGGGATTGTTTTAATCTTCTTTCGCAGGTCCCGCCTGCCCCCGCTGGTACAGCATGCCAATGGCCTATCCCTCCTCTCCAGGTTCGGGTTTGAGGGTCGCGAGCTGCCGCACGAGCCAAGCCTCACCGTCAGGGTCGTCGGGCAATCGCTTGAGGTCACACTGTCCGATCAAATCTTGGACGCCCTCTTGCACTCTCTCCAGGTCCGCAAGAAAGTGGTACAGGTGAATCTTCGGCATTCGCGTGAAGGGGATGACCCCTCCCTCAATACTTCCCCAGAGGCTCTCAAGGATCCTGCAGAGTTCCACGGCACGGATCTGAAGGATCGCCTCAACCTGTTCGAGATCATCCGCCACATCCAGAACGAGCGTCCCCGCACGGCGGACCCTCTCACGGAGAGAGAGCCCCGGACCTTGGGGGTTGTCTTTGGAGGGCTTCTGTGGTAAGCCTTTGTCGCTCATGCTCTGCTCCTTTCGTAGGGTTGCGGGTGTGAGCCATGCCCCCGGCGAGTGCGAGCTCGCGCGGGGGCGTCTTAACTTAGATAATGTCTATATTTTGAAAGCTCTTCCTTGTGGCCGTTACCCTGACTTGAATGACCAGGAGAACCTCTTCTTCCCTCTTCGGATCAAGAAAACGATCCGCTTCTACCGAAAAAGCAGTTATCAGCGCATCGTCCTCCAGCAAGCAGTAATATGGCGTCTCATCCGGCCCTGGCGAACTCCCCGTAGGCAAATCTTGAATCCCTTGTGGAATTGCCAAGGCATCAAGGAGCGTCTTGATTCGATTATCTAGATCGCCAGAGTGACCTACCAAGAGTCCCGGCTGCTGAGGTCGGAGGAACAGGATACTCAGTTGCGCGACGAGAAACCTACGGGAGCTTACAAGTGGCAGGAAGAGAAACTCCCCCTTTCTTACGAACGTCGCACCATCCTCATTCTCGTACTTGGGCTCAACCCGCAACAGGGAGCCATCAACCAACCCCCTTAGTGGTTGCTGTTCCCAGAGCTTTCTCAGTTGAACGTGAAAGGCACGCCTGAGCTGCGCCTTTTCTTCAGGGCTGCCATTGGGCGGCAGGTTTCCACGATAGGTGAGCCGGAATTCCATAGCCTCTCCTCCCCTATTCCAGCAACTCCCCTGCCGACACGCCGAGGGCTTTCGCCAGACGCCGAAGCACTGGCAGGGAGGGATTCTCCTGAAGCCCAGTCTCAAGTTGGAAGATGTAGAACTCGGTCACTCCGGCCTTCTTCGCCAGCTCCGGCCGCGTCAACCCTCGCTCTCGCCGCCACGTTCGCAGTCTCACCTTAAGCCTCGCCATTCATTCCAGCAGCTCCCCCACCTTCACCTTGGCGACCTCACGGTGCAGCTGGCGAGGCAGGGGCATAATCTTTTTTCCACTCTGCGACGACGGCCTGCCGAGCCTTTCGCTTCGATCCATACTGCTTGATGAGCTGCGCGCACTTCCACGTGATCTCTGCGGCATCACGAGAGAAGCCAACGAGCTTGCCGGTAGCCTTCACGAAGTCGGCCTTCTTCGGAGAAATTTTTAGATTCAGCAATTTCACGGCGAGGGGCAGCAACGCCTTCGCCATTGATATTGTCGCCGGCGGATCTTCGTAGCACCAGCCCCACGCTCCCACTAACAGGCCCTTCGCTGCTCTCTCTTCCTCTTCGGCCAAAAGAAACGCCGCGTCCTCGTCCATCGCAGCGATTTTCCGGAGTTCATCTCGAAAACGCGCGCTGTGGTGGCCACCAGCCACAATGTGTACCATTTCATGCAAGAGGGTTTGACGGGCGTCGGGAATCTTCTCCATCCAGATTGTCTCCGCCTGGTCGTCGCACTCCCCGTCACTTATACCCGAGTTAGGTGGAGGTTTTCGCACTCGATACTTTGGCAAGCGCCCGCCAAATAATTTCGCGTTCAGTTCATCGAATTGTCTGTCTAATTGCGTCTGCTTCATTTGGGTTGCCTCTCCATCTCCCGCCGGAGGGCCAGCACGTCGGACCGTGCCACACGGCGCCATCGGCCGGAATCCCCGGGGATGATGACCGAACGTAGCCGCCCATCCTCGACGAGGCGCTTGATCGTTCTCCGCTCAAGGCCGGCAAGCAGAGCCGCCTGGGAGATCGTGAGGAAATGAACGTGTGGCGGAGGGGGGGCCGTGCGTTTCATTGGGTACCTCCGTTTGCTTCTGGCTCGTTCAGGTCCACCGGCGACAGCCCGGGTATCTCGCGGGACCGTTCCTTCCAGATCCGGCGGAGGATGCCACCGGGGCATGCGCGAGGGGCAATCTCAGGGATGAGGACGCGGGAATCGGCCATCGGATGCCTCACTCCAGGAGGTCGGCCACCTTCACCTTGAGGGCCTTGGCGAGGCGGTGAAGCAATTCCAGCGAGGGGTTCTTTCGGGATCCGCTCTCCAGCATGGCGATGTACTGCTGAGTCGTACCAGCCTTCAAGGCTAGCTCCTCCTGGGTCATGCCCTGCCGCTCCCGAAGCCGCTTTAGCATCGCGCTCATCCCTCGGTATCTACCCATTAGTATCACTCTCCGTTGTACTTCGTCAAGGGTTATTTTGGGACTTCCTTACCCGCCCAGCTGCCGATCCCGATGGGCTGCACGCACTTGCACCCTATGGCCGGTTGCGCTATGCTCTCCGCCACACGGAGGCCCGCGTGTTCGGACTGACGCCTTGCCGGCTCTTGGCGTTGGCGGTGCTCGAGACCGCCGTGCGGGACGCCCACGCCGGGAGCATCGATGCCCGGTACTTCCTGGAGGAGGAAGGCCCGCAGTTGATCTTCTGGTGCGGCCTGCTGGGCGTCCAAACCTCCACCGTCCGCAAGGCGGCCGCGGATCCGGAATGGCACGACCGGGTCGCCAAGGCGAAGGCCGAGCTCGCGAGGGAGTGGCTTTCGCGAAGTCGCCCAAGATCAGCCCCGCCAGCTTCGACCGCTCCCCTCATGATCACGCCCCGCCCAGGAGCTTGTCCAGCTTCACCTTCGCCTCCCACAGGTTCTCCAGTGTCATCTTGACCATGGCCCGAAGGTCCCGGAGATCCTCCGCCTTGACCGGGATCCGTCTTCGCCGGCTCAGGGCCGCCCGGCACTTCCCCGAGCAACACTTCTGCCGGCCCGTGAGCTCCGCCCCGCAGGCCGGGCAGGATCGTACCACGGGCGCTGGTGAAAGTGCACGTGCGGTTTCGGATGATGGATCGAGCGGAGAAAGAGGCTGCGGCATGGCTCAGGATTCCTCGGAAGACGTATCGGTGGGTCCGGGACCGGCCCTGGATGCCCCTGGGTTTGCCGCTGGCCGTGCGTCCTGGCAGGCCTCCAGACACGATCGCGGGGAAAGAGGCATGGAGATAGCCGCGGACGCGGGATCGTGGCTAGAATCCTCTGCGGCTGCACCCCCAGGCGCGTCAGCGGGGCAATCCGGAGCTGTCCCAGACTCGAGCGGCTCTGGGGCCCGGTCCGTCCAGCATTCCGTGGTGCCCCCGTCGAAGAAGCCCGGGCGCCCGGCATCCGGATGGGAGCACTCGCGCCCGTCGAAGATGCAATTCACGCAGCCGGCATGTACGGGTTTCATCTGGGCTCCGGTTCCTGTGCTGTGGCCGCCCGACTCGCCCCTACCTCCCCCGCTTTCCGCCGGGCGGCGTCCACAATTGCGTTCCACTCCCCTTTGGTCAGCTTGCCCGGCGGCTGGCTCTTATCCAGGGTCTCACCCCGGCCCAGCGCAAGCAGGGCCACGGTGAAGGCGGCCTGCGCGATCTTCAGCCACTCCTCGGAGGTTGCCGGTTCCTGGGCTTCAGGCCGATCCTCTGCCGTGAGAGTTAACATCGGGGATTCTCACTCTCGCTGTGCGCCTGGCCAGCGCCTCCCGTCTCCGCCAGGCCTTCCCCCGGCGGATCCCGGCGAGATATTCCGGCTCCGTGAGGAGCAGAACCGCCCCTTTCATCGGGACCGGGATCAGGCCGGCCGGCGGCTGGCAGACGGTCACCATGGCCGCTCCAAGCGGAGGACCTGGCCCGTGGTGCCATTAACCACATAGCCGAAGGAATCGACGAACACGGCGAGGTCCCGCTCCAGGGCCACGTCGTTCAGGCAGTAGTCCACGAGCCGGGGCCAGTCGCCGGCCTGGAACCACCTTGGCGCGTCTCCGCCATAGCCGGACTTCCCGACACCGAGGGTGCCTTTGGCCACCACGTCCAGACCCCAGCCCTTGTGGAGATCCGAGAACTGCTCTTCGTCCAGGCCCAAGGCACGCCAGATCCGGGCGAGAAGGTCATTGGTTTTCGGTTGGAGGATCTCCACTCGCCCACGCGCCGGCAATCCCCAGATCACCGGAAAGTCGAACCGCCAGACGTTGAAGCCGCTGATCCGATCGGCCGCCAGCAGCCGCGCCTTCAGCCGCTCGACGTCCCCGGAGCCGTAGACGTGGAAGCGATCCGAGCAGAATTCATAAATGACCGCACAGGCCACGCCCATCAGCTCGGTGTGATCCCACCCGCCGACTTCCTCGATGGTCTTGGCGATCTCGACGTCCACCACGACGTGGTCAAGCACCGACGGACTCCCCTGCCAAGATCCCAGTGAGCTCCTCATGGATCGAGCTTTGGTCCGGAAAACACGAGGCCTCCAGATGCCGCTCGGCGATCGCCTCCTCCCGGAAGGCGCGGCGGGTCTTGGTGGAGAGGCCTTTCACCTCGAGCGCAAGCTCCAACCCTCTGAGGCGATCTTCAAGCGCCTGCGCCCGACGGCAGATCCTTGCAAAGGCCGCCTCAAGGGCCTGCGCCTGCTTTGGCTGGAACGGTCCCCGTACCTGACGCCGCATCAGTCGCCCCTGGCTTTGTTTCTGCTGCCGACCGATTCATCCCGCAGCATGTGGAGGACCGTCGGGTCGAGCTTCTCGTGGAGCCGGAGGAGGTCCTGCACTTTTGTTTTCGACCAAGAGTTCTCACCGAGGAAAGCAGAAATGCACTCGCTGGAACCATGCTCGTGCAGGGTTTTGGCGGTCTTCTCATCTCTTGTACCCCGCCCGACGTTCGGGCGGGGTTGCCACGCGCACGCCGCCGGATTGGCCCCCAGATGCTTCTTGGCGAGCACCACGACGTCCACCTGGGCTTCGACGGATTCGGTCTCGCCCGTGGCGTTCTCCATGTGGTCCCCCTGGCTAATAACGTGCATGGACCCCAGCCTGTCCTGACTCTGACCGATCACGAGGGGGGCCGGCTGCCATGTACCGGCCCCGCCCCCGGCGCTCCAGCCTCGTTATCGGTGCGAGCGCGACACCTTGAGGACTGGAGAGGCGGCTCGAGCGTGCCCCCGGCTTCCACCCCTCCTCACGCACGAGGCTTACCACGCCAATGAAAGCGCCGGGGGATTCATGTCGGTTCACGTCAGCCTCCGAGGCTCGCCAGCTCCCCTTGAAGCTCCTGGAGCCGGGCCTCAGCGGGATGCAGGCTGGCTTGCACATAAGACTCGGCGGCCTGGAGGAGCCCGCCGTGTTTTGCGCGCCGCTCCTGGATGGCCAGCTGCTGGACCGGGATCGCCTTCTTCAACTGCTCGATCCGATCCTCGATCTCCTTCACGGCGTTTAGGCAACCCGCATGTCTCTGCATGGCTTCCTGCAGATGCCGCCGGCGGGTTTCCCGGAGCTGGCGAAGGCTCTCCAAAGTGCGCTGGGCGGCGAACAAGCTGTCACGCGCGACCTGGATGGTCTCCACGGTATTGGCCGCGTTGGCGGCCGCTTCGAGGCCGCCGATCTTTCCCTCGGCCTCTCGGACCTCGGCCTCGATTGCGCCCAGCTCCTTGCGGCGGGCGGAGAGATTCTGCTCGGCCTCGACCCATCGCTGCCGAGCGGCTGGGAGCTTGGGTCCAGGCGGCGGGGCGTTGGGATCCAGGACCTGAATGAGTCCGAGCTCGGCAAGGTACGCGGCGTGCTCGGCGGGAACGGTGAATTCATCGCCGATCATGTACTTCCTGCCGGCTTCGACGAGGGGCCGCAGGGTGGCGACGCGAACGGCGGTGGTGGTGCTCGGAACGGTTGCGGTGTCGGGAGCCATGGCTGTTTCTCCTCTCGGTGATGAAGCGTTTTAGTTCTCATCAAAGGACGTTGTGGCACGACGGGCATCGCCTGATCCGATCGGCGGCGCCGTAAGTTGTTTTGATGCCGCACGAGGCGCAGTCCAGGTAGTAGATCAACTCGCCCCGTCGCTGCTCGGTGCCGATTCCGGAGCCGTTCTTCCTCGGCACGGTCGGCCTCGCGGCGTCCCGCTCCAGCCGCGTGGGTCCCCTGAGCCTTGTGTGCAGCTTCACCTTGGGGTCCAGGAAATGCTTCACAAACCGCGCCGTCCCCGGTCCATAAAATTTGGGTGTTGCCATCGGCTTCTCCCTTTGCGCTTGCGACCGTCTTATGGCCGCCGGTCACACCCGCCGCATGCCGAAATCCCCTCGGAGCTTGTCGTGATGGTGCCACACGCCGGGCACTTGTACGAAACGCGCAGCGTGCCGCCTACCTCCACGATCCGGAAGCGGGGACCGCTGGGTCGGTCATCGATGATCTCGAGAACCGCGTTGTCGGGGATCTTCGAAACATCCAACTTCGACATCGCACTCACCTCCTCCCCTCGCCGGGTGTGCTTTTCGTCCAGAAGCGCCACCAGGGCCGGCGGACCACTGGCGGGGGCGGCCAGGCGACGAGGCCCAGCTCCACCAAGTAGCGCCCTCTGGCCTCGGTGGTTTCGAGCGGGTCGCCGGGGCGGTACTTCTTCCCGGCCTCCTGCAGGGGCTTCGTCACGGTGACGGTGACGAGGGCCGGCGCGGGCGCTTCGGCTACTACCGGCTGCTGAGGTACCAGCTCTTCGCTCATCGCCCTCTCCGGATCATGCCTGGGACGCTCGCCATGCTCAAGGCGGAGGCCTCCGGCGTGCTTGGGATTGTCAGCGGTGCTGGCGGTACCTGGCTCGGATCGACCACCACCAGGTGGAGGGTCTTTAGGTACTCGGCCCGCTGAGGCGTCAACCAGATTTGCTCACCGGGGCGGTAGTTCACGCGCTGCTCGCACAGCGGGCGGGCCACAAAGACCATCACCAGGGACGGGTCGGCCGGATCCGGGGGCGCTGGCCGCGCCGGCTCTAGTTCGCGCGGCTGCCTCGCTAAAGCGCCCCCTTGCTGAGCCGCGACTGCCTCGGCGATTGCGTCGGGGCTGACGATCACCCCCAGCGTATCGAGACATTTCAGGACGAGGCGAGCCACCAGGTCCTGGAGCTGCGCCGTCGTCAACGTGAGGATCTCCGAGGCCGGGGCGGGAGCCTGGGGTGTGGCGGACGTCGCTCTCGTCATGGCGTACTCCCGCTGTCCCGGATGGTCTGGTCATTGATGATCCGAGGCAGATTCCGTTCCAGGGCCCGGTTCACTCGGTTTTCGATGTGGTCGCGTACCTGGTCGCCAAACCTCGTGATGCGGCTCATAATGCGCCCGAGCGACCCGTCCACGACTGTCTCCGCGTCGGCGAAACCCTTCTTCAATCCCTCGGTGATATTCGCAGCGGCCCCGCCTCCCTCCTGGCCTGGAGCCTCGCCGCCCGGTCCTGGCGCACCGAACTTCATCACCAGGGCATCCACCAGATCCCCCCGCCCGGCCTTGAAGAGATTCCGGATCGTCTCGTCGAAGTTCCCCGGATAGCCGAACCCGGCCTCGCCGGCCGCCTGCCCGGCACCGACCCTCGCGCCCGCCCCGAGGATCGTGCCGTAGCCCCCCTGCGCAGCCAGGGTCTTGTTCCACTCCTCGATCTTGCCCCCCGCCTCGTAGCCGGCCTTAATCTCTTCGAGGCTCTTCCGCCCGCGGCCGCCAGCCCACTCTTGCGTGGCCCGCACCTTCTCGCCGCGTTCTTTCTGGATATCGAGCATCTCCCTCTGCACGTCCTCTGCCGTCGCCGAGGTGACCCCCTTCGCCTTGAGCCGCTCGGAGACCTCACCGAGAATCCCGAGGGCCGCTGTCCGCCGCTTGTTCCGAAGCTCCTCCTCTTTCTGATAGACATTCTCCTCGGCCTTCATCCGGGCTTCAGATCCGGCCACGGCCGCGTTCGCCTTTTCCTTCTCTCGGTCGATTGCGTCCTGAAGCGACCGGACGCCGAGGGTCTGCTCGTGGGCGAAGATCCGGTCGGAGATCTCCTGGGCCATCTTGAAGGCGTCGGCCTCGGCCTGGGCCCTCTCCGCCGATCCTTCGGCCGCGGCCGCCACGCGCTTCTGCAGGTAGTCCGATTCCATCTGGTAGGTCGCCTCCCCCCGGGTGCGCGCCGCCTTCAGGAAGGCCTCGGTCTGCTTCAGTAGGTCCTGGGCGGTTGGTCCTTCCATGGCCGTTTTCTGTGTCTCGGCGATTCCCTTCGCGGCCTCCGCCCCGGCCTGCTTCGCCGTCTCGCCCCATGACTTGATCTTGAGAGCGGCACTTGAAATCGTCTCGGCGACGCCCGTGATGCGGGCCTTCATGGCATCCGACATCCCGGCACCTTCGCCCGACCAGAGAGTGCTGAGTGCCTCGTTAATATCTTTGGAGAAGTCGGCGATGCGCGCGCTGTTCTCCGCGATCATCCCCGTGACACGATCGACGCGCCTCTCCACCTGCTCGGTTGTGACTCCGAGGCTCTCCTGGATCCCGAGCAGTTTTCGAATGCCCAGGCCGCCCTCGTTGATGACCCATACCAGTCCCAGAATCCCGTTGGTCAGCACGAGTACGCCATTCGCCAGTCCCTCTACAGCAAGCTTCATAACAAGGAAACCCCTGGTCGCCATCTCGACTGCCGAGACGAGATTCTCATCGAGGAAGTGCGCGACCGCGACGAAAGCGTCGATGATGAAGTCGCTCGTTTCCTTCGCCCACTTCCGGAGATCGCCGCTCGCCGCCCACTCTTTCATCTTGCCGATGATGCCGCCCACGATCTCATTGAAGAACGGCAGAAGCGCCTGCGTGACGGTGTTCCGAAGCCCGGTGAAGCCGGCCTCCAGCCGCTTCAGATTCTCGTTGAACTCCTCGGCCGCCTTCGCCCCCTGCGTCGTGAACGTCGCCCCAAGCAACTCGGCCTCTTTTCGCTGCCCTTCGAGGGCTGCCCGGCCCTGGTTGAGCATGGGGATCATGCGCGCGCCGCCCCGACCGAAGATCTCCATCGCGTAGCCGGTCTTCTTCGCCCCGTCTTCCATCTTCGAGAAGCGGTCGGCCACATCGAGCATGATCGCCTCGACGCTGCGCATCTTTCCGCTGCTGTCGGTGAGATGGATGCCCATGTCCTGGAAAGCCTTTCCGGCCAGGCTGGTCCCCTGAGTCGCGGCGAGCATATTCTTCGACGCGAACTGGAGGGCTCGGGCGAACTCGTCCATGCTCACTTCGGCGAGGGAAGCGGCCAGCTTGTAGCCCGAGAGCGTCTCGACCCCGATGGCCACGCGCTGCGAGAGCTTGGCCATTTCCTCTCCAGTATTGACGGCACTCTTGAAGAGGGCGACGAAGCCTCCAGCTCCTACGAGCCCGAGCACGGCAGTCTTCAGGTTGAATAAGGTTCCGGCCATCGACCCGACGCCCCTGCCCACCATCCCGACTGCCCGCTCAATGTCGATCTTCAGCCCGGAGGTGTCCCCGAAGAACTTGACACCCCACAGACCGAAGGTTTCCGAGGGACCAGGCATGGCTTACTCCTTTTCCTTCGGTTTCAGAATCCCGATCACCTGCGCGCTGAGTTCCACGATCTGACGGGCCGTGAGCCCGTCAAGATCGTCATCGGATAAATCCGGCACCACCAAACGCACCTGCTTACGAGCCAGGGCCACCTGCTCCATCCACCCGCCCTTTTCCCGGACCTGTGCTTCTTCGGTGAGCATCGACGAGAGTTCTCCCATGGTCACGTCGAGCGTCGAATGGACATCGTAGGTCCGCTCCCCGACCTTCACCCTTGCGACGATGAGGCGCTTGATCTCGTTCAGGTCGATCACCGGCAGGACCGGGGCCGTCGCTTCCCCCACCTCCAACGAAGTCGCCATAATGCCTCCTTTAGGCGTCGCCATGGGTTACTCCTTTCCGACACGCTGCCAGATAAAGCCGAGTGCTCGCGTGATTTCTCGACTAGTCAACTTCTCAACCGCGTCCTCCGTGAGGGCGGGAACGAGGAGTCGGAGTTGCTGCGCTCGAAAGTTGATCCGCTCTATGTACGACCTCCCCTCCTCGCCCTCACTGACTTCGAGTTGTTTCAACATGTTGGCCTCGACGAGTGGGAGGTCGAACGGGTAGACGGCGGCATACTCCTGGTCGCCGATCCGGAGGGCGAGGGGGCCCGGCTTTTCGATGGTGGCCAGGTCGAAGACCCGCCGGAGGGCTTGCGCAGCGTCAGCGTCTGCTGGACCGGGCGGGCTGGGGGCCGTGATAGCGGCGATCGCGCCCGAGTGGAAGGCGGCCATGTCGGCCTCAAGGGCCCGGCCAGCGGCGCCGATGGTCGTTTCAATCAAGAAGCCGGCGTCAGCTTCCTTCTTCGCGGCTGCGAGCTCTGCCGGATCGATGAGCCCCCGCTTGAGGAGAACCGCCTCGAGGGCAATGGTCGTCACGGCATAAGGGCGGCTCATCGCCTGGAAGAGGTCGGGCAGCCGCGAAAGCCAGGCGCCCGCGTAGCTGAGGAAGCGGCCCAGGGCTTCCCCCGGCGTGATCGTCTGGCCCTGTTCATTCTCCACGGCGATCCTCCTTCCCCCGGAGCCGGCGTCGTGCAGACGTGTGCACTGGCCTGGGGGGGAGGCACGCTTCACATAGTCCTGCGAGCTGTCGAGCTGGCGGCAGACTGGTGCCGCACCCGTCGCAGCGGTCCAAAGCCTCGAAGTGCAGATCCTGGATGGTGGTTTCGACTTCGGTTTTCATCACTACTCCCTCTCTCAGAAAAAGATGCCAAGGTGCGCCAGGCGGGCGGTGCCCTTTGTGTTGTACTCCTTCTCGGCCTTCGCGAAGGCGTCCCGCGCCGCTTCCCAGGCCCGGATCGCAGGAGAACCGCCACCACCACGCACGGCACGCTCAGCCTCGTGCATGGCGGCCCGGGCGGTCTCCATTTCCTGCTCGGCGCGCTCGAGCTCCTGCGTCCCGGCGGCCTCTGGATCTATGACCAGATAGACCAAGCCGGCGATGGCATTACTCCAGTCATCATGCTCGCCCCCAGGATGATCGATCTTCCCGCCGCGCCAGACGAGCCCTAGGAGTTGTTCTTCCGTCTTGGAGGAGTTCACGATGCTCACCTGACCGCCATTCAGGGGCGGCTCCAAGGCTTCGTACAATTTCGATTTGCTCAGGCCGCAGACTTCGTATCGGATCCCGTGGCGCTCGAAGTCGGCCTGGAACGTCTGGCCTGCAAAATTATCGCCGACCACAATGGAGATGCCGTAGGCTTTGCACACGTCTGCAAAACGCTCGACAGCCTTTCGGGGATCGAAGGGCGGGGGCTGGCCCTGATTCAAGACGCGGGCCACGATTGCCTGGCCTTCGCGGTCGGGAAAGCCAACGGCGAGACAGGCATCGTCCGAACTGCCGCCGCTCATGTCCACGAACGCACGATAGTCGATGCCGGGCTCGGGGGGGAGATCGTCCCGGCTCCGATCGAACGCGGCCATGACCTTTTCCGCAGTGAAGGCCGAGCCCTCGGGAAGGCCCGGCAAATTCAGGTGCAGGCGCCGGGCCTTGTGCTCGGGGAGGCGGCGGAACTGTTGGTCCAAATAGGCCATGCCCTCCGGCCACGAGCCGATGGAGGGGTTCGCACGCAACCGCGGCTCCAGATCGGCGAAGTCGGGGTCAGTGCAATAATCCGCCGCGTACCAACTGAACAGCATCCGGGGATCGGTGCCCGCCCGGCCAGCGGCGCAGAGATCGAAGAGGGGCACACCCGGCTTGTGAAAGATCGAGGCATAGGACGTGATCCATGTCTGTGCGTCCAGGCGCGTCGGATCGGGCTGCAACGCCTCGAGCAGGTCCCACGTCTTCTGCGTGTGGATCTCGTCGATCCCGAGAAAGCGGAATGTGCGCCCGTGCTCTCCGAGGTGTGACTGGCCGGGTAGCACCTCGGCGAAGCCTTGGCCGTCTTTCCGGCTCACGATGTTTTTGTGGATCGAGAGGTATTTGCTCAAGGCCGGGTTCGCCTTAATGAGGAGCTTGAGCAACGTGAGATCGTTCGCCGCCTGGTCTTCATCGAAGGCGACAAGGAATCCTTCTTTCCGTCCGGGCCTCGGCTCGAGCAGCGCCCAGAGCAGTGCCAGGATGAGGTCGGCGGACTTCCAGTTCTTCTTCGCCCGTCCACACAGGATCAGGTTGTACCGGAATCCCGCGCCGTTCCTCTCGAAGGCGCGCTCGAAGATCCGCCGGCGATAGGGCTCGAGCTTGTCACGCAGCGGTGTCCTGTCGATCCAGCGTAGGGCGTCCAGAAACTCGGTGATGATCACGCCTCAACCCCCTGGCGGGCGAGGTCCGCCGCGAGGTCCCGCTTGCCGTCGTTCGGCTCACCAGCTCCCCGAACCGCCTGAGAGCCCCGTCGTACGAGATCCAGGCGAGACCCTGGCGCCGCTTCATGCGTTCGATCTGGGCCGCACTCGGGCGCCGTCCCTTCCCTTTCTGGCGGAGCCACTGGCCGTGGACAACGGCCTCCGTCGCCTCACGCCAGGCAACCCAGAGAGCCGAGACGGACCCGGCATAGCTACGAAGCACGGAATCGAACGGGCCGAAGCGGCCAGCAAGGTCTTGATAGTGTTCCGCGTACCATCGGCCTTTTGTTCCGCCGTGATAGCCTAAGAGCCGGGGAGCCCCACTCCGCAAGCGCCTACTCATCGGTTTTTTCCTTGGGTCTTCGCCGTGTTCTCCATTGTTACCCAGCCTCCGCTAAGTTATGATTTTCGCCCGCTTATAAGTGCGTCCGTTTGCCTGCTACGCAAGGGGTCGCGCCCGGGAGCCCCGCGCCTGAGAGTTGGGACATTTTTGTTACTCCCGCACTGGCCCCTTGCCGTTCCGGGCCCATTGGTCCAACTCGCTGAGCTTGAATCGGCGGAACACGCCAATTCGGTAACTCGGGACCCGGCCCAGACGGACGGCCTCATACATCCAAGACACTTTCACTCCGAGAAAGTCGGCGGCCCGATTAACGTCCACGAATCCTTCAGGACTCATCTGGTGCTCCTTCGCCACCCCTGTTACCAAGGGTTCTTCTCTTCACTTTCACTGATCATCTTCGTATTCTTCGTAGTAGTAGTAGTAGTACTAACTCCTTGTTGTTGTTGTTGAGGAGTATCGAAGATGCTCACTTGCTGCGGGCTATGAGCATCTTCGTGAGCACCTTCGGCGGGGTGAGCAAGTTCGAAGATGCTCACATCTGCCGAAGATGCGCGAAGGTGCTCACCCTGCTCACGGTGCTCACCAAGGTCAGCACTGAGCACCTTGGCCGCTAAATCCCACATCCAGACTCCCGGATACCCGACCTTCCGGGGCTTGATCTTGAGGTCAGATCTGGCCCGCCGAAGAGTCGACTCAGAGATTCCTACGGCCCGGGCCTGCTTCTTCACATCGTCAGCTGGGGCGGATCCATCCCGCAGTACTTCCCGCAAGAACTCCTTGGCCTCATCCCGCTCGCCGCGCTCGGCCCGCTCCTCAACCCCGGCCAGTGCCGCCTCGGTATCCACACAGACCGTACCTTGTTCCCAGGTCAGGCGGCCGCCGTCCAGCCGGAAGGCCAGGGTGGGCGGATGGGGTGCGATGTTCATTTTCAAGGGAAGAAACAGCCGGCGTCCTGGACATTCCTGGTCCTTCACGAAAGCAAAGACCCCTCGGGCCTGGGCGACGAAGGCGAGAGACCCGCTGGCGCGGTACAGGGCCTTCTGGGCATCGGACTTGTTCAGGTGCATCACGCCGACGATGGCCACTCTGTTCCGCTCCGCCATGGCGCACAACGGGGCCAAGACGGAGCGAACATCGGCGTCCCGGTGGGACTCGACCCCCTCCAGGTACGCGCTGACCGGGTCCACCACGACGAGGATCGCCCGCGTTTTCAGGACGGCATCTTCGAGGTGGACCAGGTCCCGGGCCAGATTGAAGCTGGAGGGCCGTTCGGGGTCTCCAATGCCCGTCAGGATAACCACGCGGCCCGGATCGCCGTCGAGTAGATCAATCCGTGGCCTGACCGTATCGGCTAGCCCGTCCTCCGCGGTGAGGATGATGCTGTTGCCGAGTACGCCGGGTTCTCCGTCCGGCCAGGAGGCTCCCCTGCTGACTCGCGCGGCCAGATCTTCCGTCGTGTAGCTTTTCCCTTCGCCTGGATCCCCGACGAACAAGGTCAGCTTGCCGATCGGAATGTGTCCTGGCCACAGCCAGGTGATCGGCTCGGGCTGGACATCTTCCAGTCGCACGAGGATTGGTCCCGGCGCTCGGTCGGGCGACTCCAGGGGGCGCAGTTCCTCCCAGAGGTCCGCCAGGATTCCGCCCGGGTCCGTCCCATTGCCCCGGGCCCGCTCTCCCGCCCGGATGCAGGCCTCCGCAATCTGGCGGAGCTTGGACTTGTCCCGGACGATCCCGCAGTAGTGCGCGACATTCGCGGCGCTTGGCACCCGGTCCACCAAGGACGCGAGGTAGCTTGTCCCCCCGACCGCCTGGAGCTGATCTCGACGTTGGAGCAATTCCCCGACGCTGAGAGCGTCCACGGGCGCGCCTTGGGTGTGCAAGGCGAGAGCCACAGAGAAGATATGCCGGTGGGCATCGAGGTAAAAATCTACGGGGCGGAGAATTGCCGCGGCCTGCTCCATCGCCTTCGGGTCCTGCAGCAGGGCACCCAAGGAGCCGACTTCCGCCTCCGCCGAGTGGGGCGGGAGGCTCTCCGGTTCCTTGACGGACGTCCCGCGGCGGGCGGTCGTCATGGCCGCCCCCCCTGGACGATGAGCCCTTTGAGGTCCCGCAACGCCCCCAACACCTTCCGCGCATCACTCGGCGCCCCGGCGTAGAAGCGCCGGACGTCCTCGGCCGTCACGCTTCCGAAGGTGAAAGATCGCTGCCTGGGGGGTCCATCCAGACGAAGCAACTGGTGATCGGTGGCCAGCAGGTAGGCAGCAAGGTTGATGTCGGTCGTGGAGTAATCAGTGCCATTCATCTTATCTTTCCAATCGAGAACCCGCTCCGGTTCTGGCTTCTACAGCGCCTTGGCCTCCGGCACGAATCCCCGGAGAGTCACTGCTGCGGGCCTCGCTGGGCCAGCCCACTTTCGATCAGCCGCACGATGACGGAACTGACCGAGGCACGCCCCTGAGTCCGTTCATTCTCCGCGACGGTGCGCAGCTTCTTCCAGGTGCTCTCCTCCACTGGAACGGTCAACCGGATCGTCATCTTGTCTCCCTCCTACATGAACATGTTGTGACGCATCTTCCTACTGGCGAGATCAGGGTACCCCGCCCCGCTCACCGTGTCAACGATCATTTCTTACATTTCCGTTATAAAGCCACTTTTCTGTTGACATGGAATTGGCCTTCTGATAAAAGCGTATCTGTATGCACCAGAGAGGAGGGAAGCCGATGGTAAGAGGACTGAGCGAAGAGGAAAGACGGGCCGACGCACGGATCGGTACCACGACGGGGTCGGCCGCCCGCTGGCTCTTGGACTTCGTGAACCTCGACCTGGAAACCTTGAGCGAAGGGGATTGGTTAAATCTCAGGTGGGAGTACGTTCGGTTTGGACGACTTAGCATTCCTGTGCAACTGGCACCTCGGGCGATGGTGCAAAAGGATCAGGCATGGGCGAAGGAGGGGATCCGGAGACTGGCTGATGGTCAGGAGTGGTCCTTTGACTTCCAAATGACCGCGCGTTTGAAGATGGTGGACGGCTCACTACAAGACGAGCCAGGTGGGCCCCGCGGGGCCCCGTTCCCCGTGATGGTCTGGCAGGTTCTGCGGCATATGGCAAAGTACTTTCGCCTCTGTAAAGAGTGCCGCCGCCCGCTGATCGCCCGAAAGCGTCAGGTATATTGCTCGCCGGCCTGCTCGCAGGCTGTCCGGACGCGCACATGGCGGGTAAAGAACCGCGATCGATTGAATAAGCAACGCCGGGCGGCGTACAGAAGAAAAGTTCTGGGCCAGAGGCGATGATGCGGAGCCCCGAAGGGGATCTCCGGCCAGGCCATCGGAACGGCTTTTCGGGCTCGAGACCCTAGGCCGGGGAAACGTTCAGATCGGCCAGTAGCTCGACGGCCTCAAGGGAACGGCCCCGCATACCAGAAATACTTTTCGCAGTCCTGGCACTGGTGCAGGTGGTGCGTCGGATCGGGTGGTCTTTCGGAGGCAGTGACTCCAACGCCGCCAAGGTACACGACGTTCTCGCTCTTACACTCGGGGCACCTCTTGTCGTTCGTGGTTTTTGGTTTGTCACCTTCTCTGGGGCTCATCGGTAGGCCTCCTCAGCCTGGGTTGCAGTGGGCCTCTTCCCTCCGCGAACGATAGGCCGGGGAGCCGTGCGTCTCACTGGCCCAGGTGGGATCTCACAGGATTATTCCTCGGTCCGGGAAGAGACGAAAGACCTCAGGAGTCTCCGAGACGATGTAGATTTCTCGGAAGGGATGACCACCCGAGACGGCAAGAGCTTCCAGCCGCTGTCGAACTAGCCGGCTTCCAAGGTGCAGTCGGAGGGACTTCGTGAACATGAGGAGCAGAACTGGTTCAGAGACCCTGTAGTGACCAGTAGGCTTCTGCAGCTTCTCCCCTAATCTTTCCTCCAATTCGTCTAGTGGTCGCAACACCTCCGACGTAGCCACATTTCACCAGTCCGGCAGTCGTCATCGCCAGTGAGAGCTGGTCTGGGGCTCCCCCTCGGAGAGAGGCCGGCCTGAACGCTTCCCACCCCACCACC
>Ga0187861_10002072_pt1 | contig 19339 bp, 17 predicted proteins | sample June2016WEW_10_1_3_FD_132986 | JGI IMG/M metagenome (GOLD analysis project Ga0187861, IMG submission 132986) | Peatland microbial communities from SPRUCE experiment site at the Marcell Experimental Forest, Minnesota, USA - June2016WEW_10_100 | ecosystem: Environmental > Terrestrial > Soil >...
AAGGGATTGCCGAAATTGTTTACTACATCACGCATAATATTCAGATCGGGATCTTCATGTTGTTCGGGTTGTTCGGGCTTGGCTATGCCTTCTATCGGAAGAAACCAGTATTTGCCGTTATTTTTGCCGTCTTTTCAATTTGCATGATCCCCTTTTTTGTTCCGACACCTCTCAACAGCATTTACCTGATCGATCAGATTTTAGGATTTTACCGGTTCAGCCTATATATCGCACCGTTTATGGCCTTAATCATGGCTGCAGGGATATTATTTTTATTGCAGATCCGGATGAAAAACGAGAGGTCCCGATATATATTGTGGCTCGCAATCTTCTGCTTTTTTGCCGTTTTCTCTGTTTTATCTCTCACCAGCGTATCAGTTGCCGGCGATTCACAGGATTTATGGCCGAATTATTCTTCAACATATTTTAATAATGAAGACCTCCAGTCCTTCTCTTTCTTCGAGATAGCTCTCCAGAATGGCGATATGATCATTTCCGATTTTTTTGTTGATTCGTATCTCCGTACCGAAAATTATCCAGGATTGAACAAGATTGATTTAAAATATTTTCATCATATTTTGATTCCATCTCCAAATCAAATTGATCAGATCCCCGGGTATATCTTTTATCGAAAAGGGGAATTTTATCATAAAGGAGTTCTAAGCTTTGGTCAAATATATTTTATATTCAGCCCCGGAAATGCGCAATTAATTGAGTTTAAACTTAATTCACAAGAAAAGATCTATTCATCGGGATCGAATGAACTATTCCTTAAATCGTCCTGATATTTCTCTAAATCATTTCGTGAAAGTCTTTTTTCCGGGGGATATAATTCCTGCTCGTGGTGTAAAATTGTGTTAACATCCCAACGAAACTTGATTATCCTTGCCGGGACTCCTGCAATAATAGAATATGGAGGAGAATTATGAGTGACTACTGCTCCCGCTGCAACGATTGATCCTCTACCAATTTTAACTCCATTTAAAATGATCGCACGTGCTCCGACCCAAACATCATCCTCAATGATTACTCCGAGATCATTTTCAGGTTTTTTATCAGAATCCGTGACATCAACAATAAATTTACCAACATACGACGTATTATGGTTACCTCCTATAATGGTTACCTCTGGTCCAAATATTACATTATTTCCGATTTGAATTTTTGAAAGAGAAGCTATGAGTGTAGGCCTACTGCCAAGGGATACATTGTCGCCAACAAAAATATTGCTATAGTAATATTCACCATCAGGATCAAAAGAAAAATTTTTTCCGTGTCCTCCAAAGAAAGGACTGTATATTTTTTTTAATAAATAATTTCGTATTTGTCTGTAAAAAAAGTGAAATAAACCAAAATAAAAAAAAATACCCTTATTTTTATGATTCGCAAGTTGTTTCATTTGTTACGACCGGCTTATTTTCTTTCTTGAAAATTTATTAGCAATAAGGTTTTGCAAGACTCAAATATCAAATTTTGGAGATTTTTTTTGGTGGAAATCTGTTTTGTCTTCAGCTAATCAGTTCAGCTCCCTTATTTGAAATATATAGGTAAAGATTATAGGTCATTTTAATGAATCTTATCCCAAAAAAAGACCGGAAGTACCGGTAAGTGTTGGCAACATTTAATGGGGATATGCGAAATATTTGTTTATATTGCTCCCTTCCCTTTTTGAAATCGCCATTTCTTATGTACATATTTGCGAGAGAATCGTAATAATATACCATCTCTTTTTTGGTCAGATGCGGCATAAGATAACGAATCCCGTTATTTTTTATAATATCAATCGTCTTTTGATCTATTCTTCCGGTGTTTAATTTAACAGCGAACAAAAAATACAGAGCTGATTCTTCAGATTTTAAATGCCCAATGTTTTCATTATGCATGCGGAGTTTATAGAGCGGTTCGACCAAATTTCGCACCGGAAATTCTTTTGCAATGCGAAGCCATAACTCAAAATCCTGGACATACCTGAAATTTTCATTATAACCTCCAAGATTTCTGACGACGGATTTTTTAACAATAATTGATCCATGATTGAACTGATTTTCGTTGCAAAGTAAATCAAAACTAGGATTCTTACGAACGATTTGCATTCCAGTTTTTTTACCGTTCTCATCAATAAAATAATTACTTGTACCAAGAAGTGCAATTTCTGGGGTCCTCTCTAAAAATGCGATCTGTTTTTCGAACCTGTCAGGAAGGCTGATATCATCGGCATCCATCCTGGCAATATATTCTCCTTCTGCAAGTGCTATCCCCATATTCAGCGATTTGGTCAGTCCCAGATTTTTTTCATTATTTATTAATCTGATCCGGGGATCCGCATATTGTCTTAAAATCTCCGATGAACTATCCATTGAAGCATCATCAATGATCAGGAATTCAAAATCTGTATATGTCTGGCCGAGAATACTCTCAACTGCTTCCCGAAGATACTTCTCGCCGTTGAATACCGACATGAGAACAGTAATTTTTGGGCTAGGCATAACACCATCCGCTGGATAGATCTTATTAGCGAATATATTTCATTCCTTGTCAGCTGTTTTCTTTTAAAGGAATTGGTAGCAATATCTCATTAAATTGTAATAATCCAATCTGATGGCAATCGATCAGAGTAATTACAGAGTTTTGTATTATACCACCTGCTCGGTGCAACCACTAATTGCCCCGGCTTCTTGCCAAGCCATGCCCCCCACCAACTGAATGAACTATTGGCGATGATATGATGTCGGCAATGCATCATGAGACGCATATCCTCATAACTTTGTTTATCAATATTATGAGTGATATATGTCACCGGAGCATCCGGCATAATGTGATTATCAGTCCAATCAGTATCATCAGAGAATACGAAGATATGGGGATTCTTAATTTGTTTCATGATTATTTCGAGTGCCTTTCGATAATACTCTTCATCACAGACAAAATGAATCCTGCGTGTTTCCGGATTGGTAATGTAATCCCCCCTGCGTACGTGAACACTCACTGAATTACATTCTTGAATCTCATCTAGGATCTTTTGATTCCTTTCGGAAGGATTGGGTAAAATGATAAAATCTTGCCTGATGACATCACTGATACCTGCAAAATATTTTTCACTCTGCCAGTACCCTTCAAGATAGACATTATCGGGCAGGTCCAGCATTCCTCTATTGAAATTTACAGTTGGTTCCTTCACATACTGGAATATTGCTTTTCTGGTAAAAAAATTTCGGAATCCTATAAGAAATATTTCTTTTTGCGAAAATGGTACTTGTTTGAGTAAACCTGAAGAAGCAATATCCGCTTCTATATTGAATTTATCAAGTGCATATCGTCTAGGCGTAATATTAGGGGGGGGAGTCGTAAGGTGGGTTAGATCGAGATAGAGATCACTATGCCATTTTAGTGATAAAACTCGACCAAGGGCATACTGGAACATCTGGTTGCCAAGACCACCGATTAACCGGACAATTATCATAAATTTTCCTTAAATCAAATTTCATTTTAGATTTCTATTAATCATTGTTTATTTTTAGATGTCTAATCCTATTATACCGTTGTAAAGGAAGTTGATTCAAATACAATACCCCCGTCGTTTTCATATATTTTTTTATATTGTTTTGACTCTGTTAAATTATTAATAAAATCTTGATTTGATTGAGATTTACTGAAATAAATATCTGTGAAATGAATCGAGTATAGAGATGTGAGATTCGTCAAATCAACAATATTATTACATTCATTTAATTTACCGGTTAACTTTAGCATCAATTTGTATTTATTCGTCCATTCACTTCCAAAAACAGTATTCACTGTCGTTCTTTGCGTTAGAGCCGGAAACCAATCATTTAACCACCAAATTTGATCATCACTAATTACAATAAAAATACTTGACTTATTTGTATTATTCTCAATCCATTTCATTGCATCCAGATCATTTTTTTCAACATTAACATTTGATTTATTTAAGGCCCATTTCAATTGACCTGGTTCATTTAAGTTTATATAACTCATACCTAAAGCATGGAAACATATAACAATTATAAAAAAAATTACACAAATTCGACTCCAATAATCATTATTATGAGATACTGAATTTAAGCTCGGAATAATTACTTTAAATAAGCCAATAGTTACAAGCAATATTGCAAAAATTGGAATTATATACGTTATTTCTCCTGCAATAACGAAAAAAAAGAACAATACAGGTAATAAATATTCTTTTTTAACGAGACAATAAAAGAGACCGATTAGACAAAATGTGGCAATAAACGCTTCATAAAAATAATTGTCAAAAAATGCTAATTTTATTAAAAGTTCAAAAATATTCGTTCCTTGTCTGGAGAAAAAACCATTTAATAATGTGTTAAATCCATGATTTTTTATTACATTTAACCACCAAGGGACACTAATGAAAAATCCGATAATTGCAATTGAGAAAATTTTTTTTATTCCAACAAGATTCTTACCTTTAATAACTAATAATACAATTAGTGCTATGCTAAATGCATATGCCCCGCCAGGACTTAATAAAATTGTAATGCCAAATAATATTCCAGAAATAATTGTATATCTTAAATTATTTGTTGTAAATGATTTGTCTAGATAGATGAAGCCGATAAGAAAAATTAAAACCCCAAAACTTTCTACCAATCCTTCTCCAACAATTAAATCCGCAAACGCATATGATAAAATTGCATATAAAAAGGTACTAAATATAATCATATTTTTCTCGTGAAAAAAACGCTTTGTTAAAAAATAAAAAGCGATGACAGTGAGTGCGCTTATTATGATTGGAAAATATATATGAAGGGTTATGATCTTTATGTGGGTTATATATGAAAAACAGGCAATAATATAAAAACATAAAGGCGGATATGCAAAAGGAAGTCCATTTTCGGTATAAAATGGAATATACACGGGATATGAAAAATTATTTTCCAGAATAGTTTTTGAAAATTGATAATATAAACCTCCGCCATTTAATGGAACATCTAATGGAAATCCCATTGCAAAAAGAGTGGAAAATCTCAATAAGGATCCACATAGAATTATTGCGATAATAACAACGATTGTATGGTTTTCTATAAATTTCGAAATTTTATTTGTTACTTCGTTAATTTTAATAAAAATATTACTTATTGCCAAAAGACCACCTAATTCTATACTACTTGTGCAAACTATTTAAATGACTTTACTTTAAAAAAAATAAAGTATCAATTAAACCCCTAGTGTGATTCTCCGCATTTTAATCCTATTTGATTTGTTGCAATGATTTTACCTCCAGATACAATCAATAAGATATAGCAAACGTTTTTGTTCGATAATTCACCTTTTGATGCACAACACGGTTAAAAGGGGAGAAATTTGTTGGAGACTCTCACATCGATTTATTGTATCAATTATCGAGTCCCGATTTTTTTTGCCGGAACACCGCCCACAATAGTATAGGGTTCAACATCCTTATTCACAAAGCTATTCGCGGACACAACCGCCCCCTCACCGATTGTTATCCCATCTCCAATTGTACAATTTGCACCTATCCAGACATCATCTTTTATTATTATCGGGCCTTTTGTAAGATTTCCGGCAAATCTCATAGGGACTTCTTTTTGCTTGTAATCATGAATTCCCGATGCGATCATGCAGTGCGGTGCGATCATCACATTGTCCCCAATATAAACGCCACCACTACCTCCATAAATGACACAGAAGGGATTGATTTGGGTATTCTTTCCAATTACCACCGGATTACGATATGTTTTAATGATTACATAATCCTTGATTTCCGCGTTGGTTTTAACATCAATGAGATCTATTAATTCGAGCTGGGCAGTTTTATGAATAAATTTGTATGGGATAATTTTTGAGTTTTCTTCATATCTTTTTAATTTTAACCGGATACCATTGATGAGATTTCCAATCGCTCGCACACGTTTCACCTCCTTAAATTTCAAACGATTCTTTTTTGATAGTATCACTTGTTTTTATTTTCGGATATTTACATGCTTTTTAGTTTTATTGAATATACTTTTTATGACAGAAATTAATTTCCGTGGGAAGTATTTCTGGGCATGATATACGATATGGTGTCTTATATTCAAGAAATGCAACGATTTGAACTTTCTATATGTTTTGTCCGGATCAAAAAACTCTTTTTTTATATTATTTCCGGTATCCGCTTGTTCCGGATCATAAAAAATATTCTGCCATTTCTGTAAATAATGAGCCCAGTCCTCGTTCTGTTGTTGGATATTAGAATTCCGTACTGCGATATTTGCGTGAGAATAATGTTCAATATACGAATTTCCCGAATCTATAATTTTATAACCTTTCGACCATATTTTGAGACATAAATCACCGTCGGCAAAATAAAAATGAAAATTTTCATCAAGGTATCCGACTTCCTGAAGTGCTTTGTTCAGATACATTCCATGGTTTATTGTCATTTTTCCATCAAGGGTTAGCCCAACCCAATATAGTTCTTGATCAGGCCAGTTTCTCCAATAAAATGCTACACCACCGGTGTTACTTCCCTTTGTAAGTTCTTCCTCAAATAGGTTGTAACCATTTCGTATTGCACCCGGAACAACAAGACAGTCGTCACTAAGCATGCAGATATACTTATACTGAGCGCACTTAAAGCCCAGATTCATAAAATAGCCCCAAGATCTCCGCTGTATTTTTTTTCCTTGCCAGGCTCCATGATTATGCTGGATGATAGTGATGATGTCCTTCTGTTTCAACAACCATCCCAAGGTTCCGTCAGTTGAACCCCCGTCGATAACAATAATTTCGCAGGGAAATTTTAAGCTGGCAATCTCCTTCCTCACGCTGTCGATAGTCAACTGGAGGAATTTTTTGCGATTGTACGTCCCGAGAACAATAGATACTCCCTGATTAATCAAAGATTGAGAACCGGAATTACGCGTCATGAAGACTTACCTTTTAAGCCAGATAATTAAAAAATTAACGTTGTCATACATTAAGTAATCACTCTTTTTATCTCCGATGTAAAATTGGACAAATTATATGGTGAATGGTCATCTGGAAACAAAAGTAATTCAAATTCTTTATTAAACAAGAAAATATTTCGTTTATAAAATGAAAGGAGTGATGATGAAATACTCCTTTTTTCTCGTTTTATTGATTACTCTTCTCATGTCTGCTGGCTGTGTCAATGAATTAAAATCCAATAACCCGGCATGGACTGAGCTGAATTCAAGCGCCGGGTGGCCGGCAAGAGGCGGTCTCACCGGCGTCGTGGCTATGCCGGATGGCAGTATCGTACTGATGGGCGGTGAAAATAACGGCACTATCTCCCGTTTTCTTAATGACGTGTGGAGGTCGACCGATAATGGTGTTACCTGGACGCAACAAACCGCGAATGCGACATGGTCCGGAAGAGACAATTTTCCCGGAATCGTATCAACTGATGGGAGTATAATCGTAGCGGGCGGATATGCAATCGGTACAGGCGGTTATGCGAATGATACGTGGAGATCCACCGATAAAGGTGTAACATGGGTCCAGGTAAACACCAATTCCGGTTGGTCAGCACGATGGGGACATGGCGGCGTGGCGATGCCAGACGGCAGTATATTAATTATGGGAGGTGGGGTAGGGCCACACGGGTACCCAATTCCAAGTGATGTCTGGCGATCTACCGATAAGGGTGCAACATGGACAGAGATAAATTCAAGCCCCGGATGGTCGCCAAGACGAAACTTTGCTACTGCATTATTGCCCGATGGCAATATCGTGATAATGGGGGGTATGATAAATTCCAGCGATCAAGATTCAAACGAAACCTGGAAATCCACCGATAGAGGATTAACATGGACGTTAATAAATACAAGTTCGGGTTGGTTGCCAAGGCGCGCTCTATCTGATGCAGTATTGCCGGATGGAAGCATTTTCCTGATGGGAGGACGTTATACCTTAAAAAATATTTATCTTAATGATACGTGGAAATCCACCGATGAGGGAGCAACGTGGTCATTAGTGAATGTAAGTTCCGGATGGAACGAGAGATATTCTCAACATAGTATGGCAATGCCGGACGGGAGCATCATCCTCCTGGGGGGGATGAACGACGATACAAATTACCGCAATGACACATGGCGCCTCCAACCCATGGGGTTCTCCAGATTTCCCTTAAACTTCCAAAAAAATTCTATCGTAGTGTTATTTCCAGTTCGAAATTATCTCTTCGTACCAGCTCAAAAATCTTTTCACTTGTAAATCCAGGCTGAATTTTTCATTTACCTCTCTTATTGCCGCGTCTCCCATTTTCTTTCGAAGATCAGGATCCTCAAGTAATCGCCAGATTGCCCCGGCCATCGCTGATGCATCACCAAGTGGAGTGAGAAAACCGGTCTTCCCCTCATGTATTTGTTCCGGTATTCCCCCGACAGCAGTGGCTATTACCGGTATACCACAGGCTAACGCTTCCAATATAGTATTAGGGAATGTATCTGCCCTGGCCGCATGGATATAAAGGTCGGCAGCTTGGTAATATCTAGCAACCATCCTCATATCACTCTGGTGGGGGACAAAATGAATGATAGAATTACCCACCCGCTCATCCGGCGCGTTTTCTCCTAATGCAAGAAAAAGCAACTTTCCATCAGCCATTTTTTCAGAAACAAGCTTGATAGCCCGCCTCATCGTCGCGTAATCCTTCCAGATATTGGCGCGGATCCCGTTCGCCGCAAACAGGACGATATGCACATCTTCCGGCAGGCCAAGGGCAGCCCTGACCTTTGAGCGATCTGCGGGTTGGAATATAGAGAGATCAACACCGTTTGGGATAACCCGCATCTCAATAATGGCGGGGGCGAGCATGGATTGCTCTACCATGTCCATCAACCACTGGCTCGGCGTTGTTACGAAAACCCGGCTCCGGGAAAATATCTTCTTTTTACGCCGCCAGTTATATGCCGTGGCATCCCGATGGATACTATTGGGAATTGACAAATCCGGACATTTTCCACAACCTGTTTTCCATCGTTCGCAGTCAAATGAATGAGCACAGTGTCCGCTCAGGAGCCAGGCATCCCTCAGATTAATGATAATCGGTATCTGTGTACTCAATTCAGGAAGGACCCGGAGATCGAAATAATTACCGTGAAGGTTATGGCAATGGAGAATATCCGGGCGGTGAGGTGTCAGGTTCAGCAGGGAGCGACTACCGGGAAAGTCGAAATCTTCGCTGCCAAATGCGCTTCTGGCCAGTCTTTCGGGATGAACTGGAAAATTCTGGATCAGGCTGCGGAATTCTTCAACACCGGGTTGTTTCAGGTGCTGAGGCAGGAGGGCATTGCCGCTTTTCCACCAGAACCGGGACCAGGAACTGATCTTCTGGTTATTTGGAAGGACCAGCACATTCTCATCACTGCTGCGTTTCGTACCTACTGCGAGCCAGCTTTGGTGACCCAGCGTACGATATGCCTGGAACAATCTCCACGCACTTCCTTCGGCCCCACCACCACCCAAATCGCTTGTACTAACTTGAAGAATGTGCATACATTAACCGGGCATCATTTTAGAAATGCATACTTTAATTGTTTATAAAACGTTTTGTTATCCCAATCCCTTACCAGAGATCGTGGAAGTCCAAAAAGATCAGTTCTGTAACCAACGGTGCCAGGAACATTGTCACAGGCTATTCGAAAACCGGCAGCTTTAACATACCCGATTGTCCGTGCATCAACTGCATCAGAGCCGCCATAGGGATAGGCAAAGCTGGTAACCCGATGACCCAGAATTTTCTCAAGCTGCTCTCTGGAACCAGAAATTTCCTGTTGTTGCAATGAAGAAGATTGTTTTGCCAGCATTGGATGGGAGATAGTATGCGCTCCGATTTCAATCAAACCGCTTCTACTGATATTCCTGAGCTCTTCAGAATTCATTATTCTGCGTTCAGGACGGTATTTTTCTGTACAGTTCGCCCAGACAAATAACTGCGACAGGATATTCTGTCGTTCCTCCGGCTGCAATGATCGCATCAGCCGGTGGATTTCACGGTAACAACGTTGCCTGAGATTTGGATCAGAACCTGATTGTACATTCCATGTAGCCGGTCGTGGCGAAGGATCATCCAAGTTCCATCTAATCATTTTATCGTTCACCTGAATCTCAAGAGTTTTTAGGGGCGTATCCATGCCCAGTAAGATATGCTCAAGAACATCGGAAATCATTTCAGCGGGTTGATCTATAAAACCACTGGTAACAAATATGGTTGCAGGTATCCCAAACTTTTCAAGAAGAGGTGCGGCATTCCATAGATTATCTGCAAAACCATCGTCGAATGTGATGACTACCGAATTGCGGGGCAGATCTTTATTTTGTATTCCCTCTCCCAACTGTGCCAAACTGATGGGATGATAATATTCCTGAATGATTTTTAAATGCTGTTCAAAATGTGCAGGGGATGTACATATTAATTGTGGATCGGGCCGAAATTCATTGATCCGGTGATAAAGGAGAACCACTGCCCGCGGTTGAAAAATATTCCCCAACCGATTTTTTTGTTGACTGATTCGTTGGTAAAAAGATTGTATTATGGGTTTAATCATCGTTCATCTTTCCCGTAAGGCACATTGAAGAATCATGCGATAATTCTCTTCGTTATTTTCCACTATCCAGACTTGTCTCCGGTTTAATCGCTCTGACACTGATAATTATCTCATAGGCCGGATCGTGATAATCCAATTCCTTACCACTCAATTCTGAACTTGCCAACCCTTCAAGAAGAGATATTGCGGCGAGAACATTTCCCTGAATATCAATAGTAATATTTTCCTCAGGAAAAAATTCCGTGAAAAGATTGTTGACTGACCGTGAAGTGAACCGCCAGTACTCCCCCCAACGTTCCATATCGTATTTGCTGATCTGGCTGATCCCGGAGAATGTGGCAAGCATTATACCTCTTGGTTTAAGGATACGATAGCATTGTTTAAGGGCTGATCGCGGATCATAAATGAACTGGAATGTCTGCGTTATGACAATGCAATCAAAACTATCTGAGGAGATCTCACCTGACCTTGTCAGATCCGTTACAATCGTAGCTTGGGGATTGTCTGTGCTGACATGAAGAATATCTGATCGGGTTATATGCTCGCCATATTGGGAAGTATATCTGTTGTCCCCAATTTCAAGGACGCTACCGTGGATATCCGAAGCATTCCTATCAATAAAATTATCAATGTAATACCGGGCAATCGATTGGATCCCACGATCATACCCAAAAATCCGGCTCTTCGGATGAAGATTCCTGAATGATCCCCAGAACATGAGATGCATGACCCGGTTCCACCAGAGTCGGAATGCATTTGAGGATCGGATTCTTGGGACTTTCCCAAAATCTCTTTTTAACATTGCAGGTTCAATAATATTCTTCGAACATTAAAATAGATATTTACTTTCTTATAAGTCTGGAGACACAGGATATAGAAAATAAATGAAATACCTCTTGATTTTAATTTAAAATAGATTTATTACTTTTAACACATATTTATTCTATTACGAAGAGGATGATTCATTGGGATATAGATTTTTAAGATTTTCACCAGTTTATGCCGGTTATATTTATCAATTTCTATCAAAAATCCCCGATCATGAATCTCTATCGTACGAAGAACTTTATAAAAAATTTATCCAGACCCGGTATTCGACTTCTGATTTTTACGAGAGAAATCTTAAAGAACATGGAAATGAAGTACAACAATTCTATTCATCAGTTGAATTTTTTCAGAAAGCCTGGGCACGGGATAATAGTGTCAGTTTCAGGACAAATAACTGGTACAAGGATATTATTATTTCACAGGTTATTCAGTACCAACCAGACATAATATTTCTTAATGATATCTATAAAATAAACCGGGATGTAAGAAATGAAATCCGGGAAGCATACGATAAGAATGTAATTATTATCGGTTCACTGACGGCATATACAAACGATTTTGCTTCTTTCAACGATCTGGATCTTATGATTACCGGCGTCCCCAGTTTTTATGAAAATTTTACAAAAGCCGGTTGTAATGCATATTTCATGCCTTTTGCTTTTGAAAAAACTCTTTTAAATGAAATTACACGCCAAAAAACTCCCGATATTGATTTTGCTTTTATGGGATCATTAGGCAATGGCATTGATAATTTTTCATTACGATATGCGTTGATTGATGATCTGCTGAAAAATACACCCATTACTGTCTGGGGAGATATTGAAGATAAACGATTATCAGGATTTGATATGACCGCTCTGAATTACAGTTATAAAATCAATAAAATGATGAATTTTTTTAGGATATCAACAGACATAAGAAAAAAAATACCTTTCATCAGGCTAGCAGCAAATTGCGTACTGGACCCGAATTATCCGGCACTCAATACGATTTATCCGGACAGGATTCATCGGCCCATCTTCGGACTGGAGTACTATTCTGCGATGGCGAATTCCAAAATAGTATTGAATGTACATCATGGGGAAAACTCATCAAAATTTGCAGCAAATATGCGATTATTTGAGGCTACCGGTACTGGTACCTGTCTGATCACTGACTGGAAAGAAAATCTTTCTACCCTCTTTGAACCTGATACTGAAGTAGTGACCTATCGCGACGCTACGGAATGCATAAAAAAAGTGAAGTATCTCCTGGAAAATCCTGCTGAACGGGAAGCTATCGCAAAGGCTGGGCAGCAACGTACATTGAAAGATCATACATACGAGCTCAGAATGGCGGAAATTAACAAAGAAATTAATAAACTACTGTCAAAAAAATAATTACGTCCTATCCGAAATGATCATTTCATCGCTCAAATGAAAATTTATAAACCTTTTATTTCCCATTCCTGTGCGAACAGGAGTGGTCCCCACTCTTTACCGGGTAATTTTCCTGTCTTGAAAAAGTCCCCACCTTCAACAACAATCTCACCTGCGTCCCGTACCCAGTCTGTGATGATTTCATTGACAAAACATATTGCATTAAAATAATAAATGCCTGAATTCAGAGGTAATTTCGGTAATTTACAACTCACTATCCCCTGAGGAGGAACGGTATCCCAGTGGTACCCGGCAACATCACTTTTAAGATCAGAGATCTGCAGGTTCATCTGGTTTCGCAAGGCAAATGCTATACGGAAATTCCTGAGCGGTTCATTCTGTCTGGATGTATATGCGATATTGATGGAGATATCTTGTCCGGAATATACGGAATCCAGTCTTTTTCCGGATATATCACTCAGCCATAAATCGGTAAACCGGATTATCCCGTTGCCTTCCCGGTCAGTCCTCAAGGATATTGATTTATTGGATTTTTCCGAACGATTTTCCAGATATCGCTCTATTACCTTCTCAGTAGAATCATTCAAAATTACCTTCCCGTTTTCGAGCAATATGGCAGAAGTGCATAACGAAGAAACTGCAGACATATTATGACTTACAAAAAGAACAGTCCGACCTTCCTTGGCAATTTTTCCCATTTTACCCAGGCACTTTTTCTGAAACTGAAAATCCCCGACAGCCAGGACTTCATCGATGATGAGAATTTCAGGTTCAAGATGAGCAGCAACAGCAAATGCAAGTCTGACATACATGCCGCTTGAATATCTTTTTACTGGTGTATCGAGAAATTTTTCAATTTCAGAAAACCTGATAATCTCATCAAACTTCTCTTCGATCTCACGTTTTCGCATTCCGAGGAGTGACCCGGAGAGGAAAATATTTTCCCTGCCGGTCAACTCAGGGTGAAAACCGGTACCGACTTCCAGAAGGGATCCAACCCTGCCAAAAATTTTTGCCCGTCCCTCTGTCGGGGAAGTAATGCGGGAGAGAATTTTTAACAACGTGCTCTTGCCCGCACCATTCCTCCCGATTATACCCATAACCTCTCCATGATGAACATCGAAAGATACATCTTTGAGTGCCCAGAACTCCTGTATCTGTTCGGGGTTCCGTATCCGTTTTATCGGTGCTGATACTGCATTGACGAGAACCTCACGAATCGTCTGGTAATTTTCAACTGATCCCCCAAGGCGGTACTTCTTCCCAATGTTGCAGACGCGAATAGCAAGGTCGGACGAGTACACTTAAATCACATCAGCAAAGTACTGTTCCATTCTTCTGAAATAGAACAAACCCGTAATAACAATCAGGGCAACAATCACCAGAGAAACAAGTATCATGTAACTCGGTGGGTTCGTACCGAGAAGAGCCCATCGGAACCCTTCAATAACTCCGGCCATGGGATTTAAGCCATAGAGTATCTGGAATTGCTGGGGAAGCATGGAGCTGGGATATACAACCGGTGATGCAAATAACCAAATCTGGATGAGGAACGGGATGGTGTACTGGAAATCCCGGTATTTTACGTTAAGTGCAGAGAGCCATAATCCAACTCCGAAGGAGGTGAAAAGGGCCAGCAGGATAAACAATGGCAGAAAAAGTATGGTAATCGTCGGTGTAATTCCATAATAAATCATCATAAGAATGAGAATGACAAAAGCGATACAGAAGTCAACAAAGGGGGACAATACACTGGAAATCGGCATAATAAGCCGGGGAAAATATACTTTGGTCAGTATGTTCGCATTTAAAACAATGCCCGTACTTGATCTCGTAAGCCCTTCAGAGAACAATGTCCAGGGTAATAATGCAGCATACGAGAAGATCGGGTAAGGGATACCATCGGAAGGAATCTTTGCAATATTGCCAAAGAAAAGCGTGAAGATGACCATCATAAACAGGGGCTGGATTATCGCCCAGGCGAATCCCAATGCCGTCTGTTTATACCGGACCTTGATATCCCGCCAGGTAAAAAAATATAACAATTCACGATATTGCCAAATCTCCCGGAAATTAATGGGAACCCATCGTTTTGGAGGTTCGATATCAATCTCAGGCTGAATCAAACTCGAGGATTCAATATAGTTCTCGCCATCAGTCATTTTATTGCCATCTTCTCCAAATACCAATTTTGATACAATTTTATTCCCGTGGAAATAAAGATCGCAGGATTCCATCCCAGTTTATCGCCTGCTTTCTGCACATCCGCAAGCGTATCAAGTGCATCACCTTTCTGACGTGCTTCATAGATAACTTTCGCTTTTTTCCCGCAACTTTTTTCAATCACCGATAGTAATGAATTTACGGTAATCCTGCTGCCTCCTCCAATATTGAAGACCTCTCCCCCTTCTTTGTACCGGCTTGCAAGGATGTTCGCTTCGACAATATCCGAAACGAAGGTAAAATCCCGTGTCTGCGAGCCATCCCCATATAATGTGAGGGTGGTGCCATCCATGATCGCTTTCACGAATTTATTGATCGCCATATCCGGTCGTTGTCGTGGACCATAGACGGTAAAATACCGGAGGGATATCGTCGGCAGCCCAAAATTTTTCCAGTAAAGATAGCATAGGTGCTCGGCAGCGAGTTTCGAAACCCCGTAGGGAGAGACCGGCTGGGGTCGCATGTCTTCCCGCATGGGAAGCGGGGCATCCCCGTAAACGGACGAAGATGAAGCATAGACAAATTTCTTCAGCGGCCGATCTTTGTAATATTCCAGGAGCCGTTGTGTTGCCTCGATGTTATTCCGTGTATAGATCGAAAAACTCGAGCCCCACGAAGCCCGGACACCGGCCTGTGCAGCTTCATGAAACACGAAATCGACATCCGGGTAGACAGACATCGCGAGGATATCATTCTCAATAAAGGTAAAATTCCTGTGCTGGAGTGCATCACGGATATTCGACTCTTTGATTTTCCTTGGATAATAATCGGTAAAACAATCAATCCCGGTTACTTCGTATCCTTCCGCAAGGAGTCGGTCAGTAAGATGGCTTCCGATAAATCCTGCGCAACCGGTAACGAGGGCTCTCATTGTCTCATAACCTTTCTGAGGAACAGGTTCAGATCCTTTTTCATCGCATTGTCTTCCCGGGCATAATCGATAATCGTTTCGATATACCCGAGTTTGTCGCCGGTGTCAAACCGTTTGCCCTGGTAGATGTATGCATATACATCCTCCTGTTTCATAAGGAGTCGTATGGCATCGGTGAGCTGGATCTCCCCGCCGGCTCCCTTCGTTGTGCGTTTCAGGCAGGAGAACAATGCGGGTGTGAATACATAGCGCCCGATGGAACCGAAATGAGAAGGGGCTTCTGCCGGGCTGGGTTTTTCGATAATGTCTTCAAGGAGGAGAAGGTTTTCGCCGGATTCGTTTCCTTTGACGATACCGTACCGGTGCAGTTGTTCGGTCGGTACTTCCTGGATAGCGAGAACGGACGATCCGGTTTTATCAAAGATATCGATAAGCTGTTTTGTACAGGGAGTGCGATCCTTCATGATATCATCCCCGAGAAGGACCGCAAACGGTTCATCCTTACAGTGCTTTTCAGCACACAGGACTGCATCTCCGAGCCCTTTGGGTTCCCGCTGCCGGACGAAATGGATACCGGAAAAGCGGGATATTTCCCTGAGAGCATCGAGCTGCTGGCACTTGCCATGGCGTTCAAGATGCATCATGAGTTCCGGAGCATCATCAAAATAATCCTCGATGGCGCGTTTACCCCTGCCGGTAATCAGGAGAATATCATCGATGCCCGAATCGACTGCCTCTTCAACGACATAATGGATGACGGGCTTGTCGATGATCGGGAGCATCTCCTTTGGCATCGATTTTGTCACCGGGAGGAAGCGTGTCCCGAGCCCGGCGGCAGGGATAACAGCTTTTTTTACAGTCATTTACCAGCAGACTCCTTCGTACACTCTCGCTTCCTTGCGGGCTTTCTCTATCCTTCGCCCGTCAACGACCAGTTTTCCGTGGTAATCAAGCGACTCAAATTCTTTCCATTCCGTCACGATGAGAACTGCGTCAGAGGTCAAGACTTCTGCTGCAGATGTTGTATAGTCCAGATCCGGGAATTGCTGCCTGAAATTATCCATGGCAACCGGATCATATACTTTCACGCGGGCACCTGCTTTAATGAGCATTTTTATGATAGGTATCGCCCTGCTCTCGCGGATATCATCGGTGTCAGGCTTGAATGCAAGTCCCAAGACACCGATTGTGCGCCCTTTGGGATTCAGGTGCCTTTTCAGGAGTGCGATCATCCGCCTGGGCTGATCCTCATTTATTGCCATGACCGAGTTGAGAACTCTTGGCGTAATCCCCTTGGATTTTGCATGGGCAATCAGTGCACACACGTCTTTCGGGAAGCAGGATCCCCCAAAACCAATGCCGGTCCGGAAAAATTTCGGATTTATTCTGGTATCAAGACCGACTCCTTCAAAGACGGAATAACTGTCGATCCCAAGTTCTTTGCACAGGTTCCCGATCTCATTGGCAAAGCTGATCTTTGTTGCAAGGAATGCATTGCTAGCAAATTTTATCATCTCGGATGTCCTGAGCGTGGTTGAAAAAATGGGGACATTGAGGGGTTTGTATAATTCTTCGAGGATCTCTTTGGTCCTTGTATCATTTGTTCCAATCACGACCCGGTCAGTATGGAAAAAATCCTCAATAGCAGTCCCCTCTTTAAGAAATTCCGGGTTGGATGCGATACCAAAATCAACAAATGCCTTTTTTCCGGACTCTTTCTCGAGGATTGGAATAATAAACTCCTCGATTGTTCCAGGAAGTACTGTGCTTTTCGTCACTATGGTATGATGCGTTTTGTCAGAACGAAGGGGTTTTCCGATGCTGTGCGAGACCTCTTCAATCTGGCTGAGATCGCTGGATCCATCTTCCCGCGATGGTGTCCCTACACAGATAAAAGTAAGATTTGTTTTTTTGACCGCTTCGGCAATATCCGTGGTAGTTTCGAGTTTTTCCCGGTTTTTTAATAACAATTCATCCAGACCCGGCTCAAAAATCGGACTCTTTCCGGATTTTATGATATCGAGTTTCTTCCGGGATCTTCCCACAAAAATAATATGGTGACCCATCTCAGCAAAACATGCTCCGGTCACTGATCCGATATAACCCGTCTCGATAATACAAATCTTCATGGGAAACCCCTTGAATACCGATTGTCTTAGTTATGAAGATATAATCCGATATAAAATCCGTAATGGTTTTCTCATATTTATTAAAACATAATTTTATTTATTCCTGATTGATTGGATTGGGATTATTTGATCATTGATACAGGAGTTAACGTTTCAATAAAAGACTCTTCTCTATCTTTTCTGGTTTATGTACCACGTGATGGTCCGTTTAAGCCCCTCGTCAAAGGGGACCTTTGCAATGAAGCCGAACTCTTTCTCCGCCCGGGATGTGACAAGACACCGCCGCGGCTGCCCGTCAGGTTTAGTTGTATCCCAGTGGACCTCTCCCGTAAAACCAGTCTGTTTTTTGATGATGGTGACAAGATCCCTGATAGAGATCTCCTTCCCTGCGCCTAGATTGATCGGGTCAGGCTTGTTATACCGTTCGGTGGCAAGAATAATTGCCCTGGCGGCATCCTCCACATAGAGGAACTCCCGTGACGCGGCACCGGTGCCCCAGACATCAACTGAGGGCTTCTTCTCTCGTACTGCATCGACAAATTTTTTGATTAAAGCCGGAATCACGTGGGAACTCTCCGGGTTGAAGTTGTCCCGGGGGCCATAGAGGTTCACCGGCAGGAGATAGATTGCGTTGAACCCGTACTGCTGGCGATATGCCTGAGCTTGGACAAGGAGTGCCTTCTTCGCAATCCCGTAAGGAGCATTGGTTTCTTCCGGGTATCCATTCCAGAGTTCATCCTCGCTGAAGGGAACTGGTGTAAATTTCGGATACGCGCAGACGGTCCCAAGGATCACACATTTCTCCACCCCTTCTTGTCGGGCAGCCTCGATAATCTGGATCCCCATAATGGCATTATCATAGAAAAGTTCACCGGGATATTTCTGGTTGAAACCAATACCCCCGACTTTTGCGGCAAGGTGGATGATAATATCCTTGTCCTTCACTGCCGTAACGCAGTTCTCCCACCTTCTGAGGTCAAGATCCCTGCTTCGGGGAATATACAATTGCTCCTTCCTGACATCTCGCTGTTGCAACTGTTCAACTATATGAGAACCGAGAAACCCGGCGCCGCCGGTGAGTAGGATCTGTTTATTATCCCAGAATGTCATTTCAGGAACTCCAGCATCTTAAACCGGCACTCAATCCGACTTCCACCATTTCTTCGGGAACGCTTTCTTCAGGATCTTATCCCCCTCACCAACCGGTGTAAGCCCAATCGCCCGCATGTCGGCATCCATCATGATCTTAACCAGGTCTTCAAACCGGATCTTTGGTTTCCATCCGAGCTTCTTCCGGGCCTTCTTCGGATCCGAGATCAGTACTTCCACTTCAGTCGGCCGGAAATA
>Ga0187861_10002073_pt1 | contig 19319 bp, 23 predicted proteins | sample June2016WEW_10_1_3_FD_132986 | JGI IMG/M metagenome (GOLD analysis project Ga0187861, IMG submission 132986) | Peatland microbial communities from SPRUCE experiment site at the Marcell Experimental Forest, Minnesota, USA - June2016WEW_10_100 | ecosystem: Environmental > Terrestrial > Soil >...
AACAAAGTCCAGCTCTGGTCGCGCAACCTCAAAAACATCACGGCTGAGTTCCCGGAGATTGCGCAGTGTCTGACCCGGCTTCGTGGCTATGATTTTGTTCTGGATGGAGAGATCGTTGCCTTTGACAGAAATGGCATTTCTCGCTTTCAGCTGATCCAGCGGCGCGCAATGGACAGCAATATCCAACCCGTTTTAGCTGTGTTTGACTGCCTCGAAATCGATAGCCGGGAGATGATGAAGAAGCCTTTATGTGACCGCAGAAATGCCCTGGAGGCTATTGTGTCGGCCAGGCACCCACTGCTGCTGCGATCGCGCCGCCTTTGCGCAAACAGCGAGATTGCCTTCAAGACGGCCAAGGAAAAGGGTTGGGAGGGAATCATTGCCAAGGATGATAACTCTGTATATGAACCAGGTAAGCGCACACGGAGCTGGCTAAAAATAAAGTGCCGCAGAGAATCGGAGTTTGTCATCGGGGGCTACACGCCGCCGGCGGGTCATCGGACGGAGTTTGGTGCACTTCTTGTCGGGCTGTACGACGGGAAGCTGCTACGATTCACAGGCAATGTAGGCACCGGCTTTTCGAAGAAAGGCCTTGTGGATCTCGCAGAGAAGATGAGGCCGCTGCGCACGCGGGAATCCTCTTTCGAGGCGCCGCCTGACGAATCCGGGGTCACCTGGATCCGTCCCATGCTGGTTGCCCAAATCGCCTTTGCTGAATGGACCAAAGGCGGCATGTTGCGCCAGCCGGCATTTCTCGGCCTGCGATATGACAAGGCGCCCTTGGAGTGCCTCTGGAGGGAACGTGACAAATAGGGGCGCAAATGGAGATCAAGACCCCGCCACAACGGCAAATGTTGCGGGCGTCTGCATCACTCACCCGGACAAGGTCTGGTGGCCGGAATCGGGCATTACGAAGCTCGACGTTGCCCGTTACTATGAGGAAGTTGCTCCTTACATGCTCCCCTGGCTGACAAACCGTCTCCTGACCGCAGAGCGCTGCCCCGATGGTGTGAACGGGGAATGTTTCTTCCAGAAAGACTTCCCTGAGCCTCCCGATGGCCTGACCACTCACGAGATTCGCACAGAGAGCGCCGGGAAAATCGTCCACTACCTGATCGGCAGGTCGAAAACGACGCTGCCGGCTCTAGTGAATCTAGGCTGCATCGATGTTCACGTGATGAACTGCAGGGTCGATTCGCTCGACCGCCCGGACTGGCTTGCATTCGACTTTGATCCGTCTTCGGGGGAGTTTTCGGATGCAGCAAAAGCTGCTGGCGTTCTCCGTAGGGTCCTGGAGGAATTCCACATCACCTCTTTTCCCAAGACATCCGGCGGGCGAGGGGTTCACGTTCTTGTCCCTTTGCGGCACAGGTCGGACCAGGAGCAAGTTCGTACTTTTGCCCATTGCATCAGCCGGGAGGTGGCGAGACGCGCGCCGAGATTGGTCACAGTCCAAATGTCCAAATCCAAGCGCCGCGGCAGGGTTTTTGCCGACTGGCTTCGCAACGCATTCGGCCAGACCATCGTGTCACCATATTCCGTGCGGTGCCGCGCCGGCTCCCCTGTTTCCACTCCGCTCGATTGGGATGAAGTGGATCCGCATCTCAATCCCTCCTCCTTCAACATTCGCACCATCCAACGTCGGATTGGAGGCAAAGACTGCTGGGCCGAATTCTGGAGCCGGCGCCAGACTCTTCCTGAACTTGATTTGCCAAATTGCAGATCAAACAAAGATGGCTTGGGTTTTTGATCTTGGCCTGGGGCTCCATTTTTCGCGCTCTCCTCAAAACCCAGTTCCTCAGCGAGTTGGCACAAGTTCGGGGCTACCACCTTACAATAAGTCAGGAGCAGCCCCCATTTGTGAATAGCTAGAGCTGGATTTGAAGCTGATTTACGACCCTGCCCACACCGGCTGCAGCCCAAGCAGTTCGCTCTGCTTCCTCCCGCTCTGCCAGGTTTCGGACTTTGCCTTTGAGAACTACTTTATCTTCAGTGGCGTCCACATCGATGTGCCGGGCATCCAACTCAGCACTGCGTTTGAACGCCGAAACGATGTCGGCTTTGATAGCCATTGGCGTCACCTTCGGCTTGACAGTGATCTGGTTGTCGACCGACTGTACTCCTGCCAGCAGGTGCACGGCATCTCTGGCGGCCGTTTTCTGATACTGCCAGTCGACTTCGCCTTCCAGCTTGACAAATCCTTCCGACACCGTCACCTTGACTTTTTCAGGGGGCACCAGCGTGTTCCATTCGAGGGCGTTCGCCGCTGCTCGGGCGATATCCGCATCTGTTCGCTGGTAGAAGGCGGGCAGATTGACCCGTATTTCCTCGGCTACGCCTCTCACCCCGAACACCCGCTTTGCTGCTCGTTCAGCAGCCACCTTCTCCCAGTAGTTGGGCACGAAACCCGTGAGCGTTACTATTCCATCCTTGGCGATCACTCCGATTTCCGCGGCGTGCACTGCCGGTTCGAATTTGAGTTCGCCCAAGACATTGCGTTGGAGTTCCACATCGGTCTTCATTTTTTCCTCCTGCAGGCATGCGAAAGATGATGGAAGATACTCGTTTCCATCGCATAGTCTGTAATCTGAACACACTGCCTCAAAATCAGACATCTGCCATCGCTGTTCCTTAGACCACAGGCTTTTCAAATGGCACGCTTGCCGCTCGGATGGAGTCTATTCTTTGGCTTCAGTTGGGTTCAGGTTCTGCCTCTCCCTCTCTCGTATGCGGAAGTACTTTCTCAACGCAACAATGCCATTTACGGCTTGCTCAGCAGAGGGGAAGGAAGCAATCCCGTGGTCACGCAGTTCAATAATGGCTTCATTACATTCATATCCTCCCTGCAGCTCCATCACAAACGGTTTACCGAGATACCTGTACTTCTCGTGAATCATAATGGCAACGCTCGTGATGGCCGGAACATCCGTGAGAGAAAAGCGTGCCCGGGAGAGAGCGCCGGCAATCGCGCACCCCTCTTGCACGTCTTCCAGGTAAATTCCGGACGAATCAGCCCCCTCCCGGCTGCCCTCTGAGAGAATTCCGGACGCTCTTTCCGCCAAATCATGCTATTCTCACCCAGCAGCTCAGAAGCAACTGCCTTTTGTTTATTCATAATAGGGTGAAGAGGATTCCTCATTATAAGGACATGATCAAATGAAGAGGATCAAGAGAATCCTCGTGCCAACAGATTTCTCGCTTTTGTCGGTGGCTGCAACCGAATACGCGAAGACCCTCGCCAAAGCGTTTCGCGCGAGACTCTGCCTGGTCCATGTCGTCGAACGTCCCGTGGTCATCGGGGAAGAGAACATCAACCTTGCCTACGTGAGATTATGGCCAGAGTTAGAAGAGGCTGCAAGGAAGGACTTGAAGAAGTTCGCGTTAAAAAACCTCCGGGGCGTGCCTCATCTGGAAGTTCAGCTGCTAACAGGAAACCCTTATTACGAGATTGTTCGCCTCGCGCGGGACGGGGGATTCGACCTCATCGTGTTGGCAACCCATGGCCGGACGGGCTTAGCACATGTCCTCATCGGAAGCGTCGCGGAGAGAGTCGCGCGACATTCACCGATCCCCGTCTTATTGGTGAAACCCCAGGAAATGCAAAAATGATTGAAGAAACGTTCAATAAAATCAAAAACAAGATTCAAACGACAACCTCCATCACAGCCGAGAAGAAGAGCGAGCTGCTGACTTTGCTCTCGGCGCTTGAATCGGAGATCACGGCTCTCTCCAAAGCCCAGTCAGAGCATGCAGAAAGCATTGCTGGCTTCGTTGAACGCTCAACCCATGAAGCGACGAGGCGAGATAAGGATTCTGAGTTGCTTAAACTTTCCCTCGCGGGTTTGGCTGCTTCGGTAAAGAGCTTTGAGGTGTCACATCCACGACTGGTGACCGACATCAACTACATCAGCACCGTGCTGGCAAATATGGGAATATGAGGATCAAAACCCCATGAATGTGGAATCGTCGGGGCAACCGGATGTGGGTCAAGACTACGGTGGCGGATAGAGTCTCTAGCGGTAGATCCTCTTTCCGATCACTCAAGCTGGGAACCTTGATTTCCACCATCGAGAGGCGGTAGTAGAGATCCTCTCGAAACTGCTTATCGATGATTTGCTGGCAGAGGTCCCTGTTCGTGGCTGCAATCACCCGCACGTCAACCTTCCGGACACTGGGGGAACCCACCCGCTGGACTTCCTGATTCTGCAATACTCGCAGGAGCTTGCTCTGCGTAGCCAGCGGCATGTCTCCTATTTCATCCAAAAAAAGACTTCCGCCGCCCGCATACTCGAAAAGCCCTACTCGATCCTGAGTTGCGCCCGTAAATGCGCCTTTGACATGGCCGAACAACTCGCTCTCGAACAGTGTTTCCACCAGCGCGGAACAGTTGCAGACCGCAAATCGCCCCGTGCTGACGGGGCTGAGATTGTGTAGAGAGCGCGCGACCAGTTCCTTTCCGGTTCCAGTCGCGCCCGTCACAAGAGCGTTCCTGAAGTGAGGCGCCACACGGCGGACGCGCGCGAACACCTCGAGCATCTGGGGGCTTCGCCCAACCAACTGATCAAAGCGCGAAGACTCGAGGAGTTCGCCTTCGAGCGGCAGGGTGAATGTGAACCGGCTGCCTTTTCCCACCTCACTGGTAACCCGGATTTGCCCGCCGTGTTTTTCGACCAAACGCCGGCATATCGCGAGAGCGAGGCCCGTACCTTCTTTGATGCCTCTCGTGGTTGCATTCGCCTGATGGAATTCATCAAAAATCGCGCTGTGCTCTTCAAGAGGAATGCCTATCCCGGTATCGCTCACCGAAATCTCGACCGATTCATCCTCTTGGGCGCCAGAGATAGACACCATTCCTGATTCCGGCGTGAACTTCACTGCGTTGCTCAATAGATTGTAGAGAACTTGCTTGAAGCGCAGACGGTCGGCCCAAACCACGAGATTCGGCTCGATTTTTTTGTCGATCACGATCTTTTTGGCTACAGCCATAGGGTCGATGATGGTCAATACTTCACCGATGGCTCCATCCGCCACGAAGCTTTCCGGATGCAAATCGATGTGGCCGGCCTCGATTTTGGAAAGATCCAGAATGTCATTGATGAGCGAGAGAAGATGTCGCGCACCTTTGAGAATATGATCAAGCTGACGTTTCTGTTTCTTGTTGAGCTCTCCGGCGTTCTCATCAGCCAGCAACTCAGAAAAACCGATGATCGAGTGCAGTGGGGTTCGCAACTCGTGGCTCATGTTGGCCAGGAATTCGCTTTTCAACCGGTTGGCCCGCTCAACTTCGCGATTGCGCAATTCCAGCATACCCCGTTTTTCTTCCAATTGTGTTGCCAGTTCCTCTATCTTTTTGCGTGCCACGACTTGATCTGAAATGTTCGTCAAGAGGACCATCAGGTCAGGATGAGATTCCTCTTCCGTGCTGAGCGGAAGCAGGGACCAGCGCACATAGATTGTGCGGCCGGCAAAGGCCGAAAATTCATACTCGGGATTTAAATATGCCTGGCGGCTCTCGGCTACCTTCCGGAAGATCTCGAGGACGCCGCTTTCCTCGGCTCGAGGAAGAAAATCCTGCAGGCGCAATCCAATGATGTCCATGCCGCCAGATCCTTCACGATGCAGTTCTCGATAGGTTGGATTGGCCCACCTCACCCGGAGATTGCTGCCGTCAAAAATGGCAATACCTGCGGGAGCATGGTCTATCACCGCCTGAAAAAGCTGACGCTGCGAGTCGATGGCTTTCAACAGCCTTTCCCGTTCCTGCTGCGCCCGCTTTCTCTCAGTTGCGTCACGCGCAATCTTGGCAAAACCACGGATGCTTCCATGTTGGTCGTAGAGAGCGGTAGTCACAACATCTGCCCAAAACCTCGAGCCGTCCTTGCGTACGCGCCAGCCTTCGTCTTCGAACCGGCCATCCTGGAAGGCTATCCGAAGTTCCTCATTGGGTTTTTCGCGGCGGTCTTCTTCCGGGAAAAAACATGAGAAATGCCGTTCTATGATTTCCTCCGCCCTGTAGCCTTTGATCCGCTCTGCGCCCGAGTTCCAACTGGTAACGGTTCCTTCCGGATCCAGCATCAGAATCGCATAGTCTTCGACCCCTTCCACCAGAAGCCGGAACCGTTCTTCACTTGCGCGAAGCTCTTTCTCGATTCTGATGCGCTCCAAGGTTTCCGCCGGACCGTCTCCCATGCCATTCGTTTCGTGGTTCTTTGTCATTTCCGGCTGGTCCTTTCGTCTCCCTATTAGACCCCACCCCTCAGATGCCGTCACGGCGGTTGAACCCCTGAGACCCCTGGCTCTGTTCCCCTCGTGGAACTGTGTGAAAGCTGGCATCTGCGTTTCGCGCCCGTTTGTCGATAGTCCACGCCATACCCTCTCTTGCGCTGCATCCGGAGACGTATTATCTCGAATCCGATATGGGCAGGGTGCTGGCCCATGATGTCAGAGAAAAATCGTCAAGATGCTCTCTGCCGCCGGGATTCTGGATGCAACGATTTACATCCAGGGCGGCTCTGCTGCCAAAGTCGTGCGAGCCGTTGCGCAAGATCATCGGGCGGACCTCGTCGTGATTGGACGAGCCTCCGGGGCAGGAAACATGGGCCGCCTGCGCACCGATTCATATGCAATTGTTCGCGAGTCGCCTTGTCCGGTAGTAAGCGTGTAGAAAAATCCGTTTATGTACGAAGAAACTCGCCCGCCTTCTTTCTAAGATCACGGGTTTTGAGCGACATATAGCTAATCTTCTCCAACTCATCTGCGTTCAGCCACCGAAGCCGATCACGTTCCCGTTTTCTGGGCATTGCCAAAAGAGAGGGTCCGTGGATTGAGTCGTTTGCGAGCAAAACGTAGCAGCCAATCTCGTATGCCGCCGTGAACGCCAGGTGGGCATAAGCATTGACGGCTTTGTTTCGTTCCACAGTGATCAACAGATCGAGATTTCCCTTCAGCTTCTCGATGATTTCCGGATTCGCGAGATCGGAGCATACCAGCACCCCAAAGTCGCCGATGCGTGTATTCCTGAAAATGTTTATGGTGTCTCCCACACATATGTCTGGCAGATCGAAGGGCGACCTGACGATCTTCGGCTGTTCGATCACGTTTCCTGCAATGGCCACCAACGCACAGTTCTGGCGCTGTGAAAGGGATTGCCGTGCAAGAAGTTCTTCAGCCCCCCTTTTTCTGTCGAAAATCGCAAGGGCCCCAAGGACGCGGCAGTTGTGTGATCGGAGGTGCTTTGCGACGTTAATCACTGCCGCGCCTGTTGTCAGGACGTCCTGGAAAATTAGAGCAGTACCGCCACGAAGGTGGAGGTTCCCTACCGTGCGATAATTTCGGGCATCTTTCTTGGCGAGGGCAAAAACGTCGATGTTGTTTGCCAGCGCCAGGTGAAAGCAGGCCGGATAGGCTCCAACGAGGCCCATCGGGCTTGATTCAACCAGACACGCAAGTACAGTCGGCTTTAGCAGCGAGACAATCGCGGCAAATGTGTCGATGGCAATCCGGCGCGCTCTCGAACTGCTTACCAGGAAGTAGTCGCAATTGAAATCGTAGTGACTCGGTTCGGGAGCATGAAGCAGGTCGATGTCCGGCACGCGACTCAGTGAAATGGCTGATTGCAAAGTCCGTTGGTGCAGCTCATCCGCAGATTTGGGCGAGAGGAAGTCGCAGAGATCGGCGGGGCTGGTTGGGTCCTATCGCAATGTTCCCAAGCAGGCCCAAATTGAAGAAACCGCCTTTGCGCGCCAGGAACCCCTCTTGTACAAGCTGCGAGGCCATCCCGTGCGCCACTGAACCACTCGACCGTTGTAAGCACTGATTGGGTTCATAGGCCGGAGACAACAAACCTGCGGCTTTCGCTCTTTCTCTGGCTCGTGATCGGAGCAGTGTGAATAGCATCTTAGCTCATACAGGACAACTGGAATTATAAGGCAAAAAATGCAAAGTCAACGACGTTCTGCCAACGGAACCAGATCATAGTCACAGACCCTTAATGCGCCGGAGCCAATCCAAACGCCTCTATCCTCCAATTTGGGCCCGCCGAGCACCAGTATTACGCAGCCAATTTCGCTTCCAATGATCCGCCAGATCCCGACCCATGCAAAATCCCTTTTCTCAGGAAAGGAAACGAAATAAGCTGTACGAACGATTTCGAATTCTGGTCTCAAGGTCCAGATGGCGGTCAAAAAGGGCACGGTCATTGCTTTTGAAGTTCTATTTAAGGGGGACTGCCCAGTGCAGGATTTGTCATTGACGCAAACAAGGAGGAACCAAATGAAAAGGCCCAAACACATTCTGATCGGATTGAAAACACTGGATCACGCCGTTGAGTTGACGAATATTGCCTGCCGCTTGGGTAGCCGCAATGCATCCCTCCGCCTGATCCATATAATCGAGTTGCCTGATCCGACGCCTCTTGACGCCGACGTTCCTGATCTGGATGCCACGGCTGAAGCCATACTTCGCGCGGCCAAACGCGTCGCATCTCGAGCCGGGATGAAAGTAAGCACTCTCGTGCTCAGGGCTCGCAGTGCCAGTTCGGCCTTGCTTGATGAAATGAAGGGAAAGGACCTGGCGGTGATCGGCCATCACCACCATAAGGCGCTCGTCGAGGTCTTGCTCGGAAGCACAGCCAGACACCTTGCAATTCATGCGCCCTGTCACCTTCTGATCGACATTCCACCTCGCGCGCTCTAACTAAAAGCCTTGGAAGGAGCCGTAATCCTGTGTCCTATCCGGCTGCAGGGACGGCATCAGGGCAGCAGTTTTCGTTCCTTTGCGGCTTTTTCAAGATCGTCCCGGAACTGCGGGTGAGCTATCCCGATCAACGCCTCGGCTCGCTCTCGGAGGTTCTTGCCGAACAGGTTCGTGGCGCCATACTCGGTCACGACGTAATGAACGTCCGCGCGGCTGGTGACGACGCCCGCGCCCTGTTTGAGGTATGGAACGATTCGCGACATCGTTCCCTTCTTGGCCGTGGATGGCAGGGCGATAATCGGCCGGCCGCCTTTCGACCGCGCGGCTCCGCGGATGAAGTCCACCTGCCCGCCGAATCCAGAGTAGATGTACGGTCCTATAGAATCCGAACACACCTGGCCGGTGAGGTCCAGTTCGACGGCCGCGTTGATGGCCACCATATTGTCGTTCTGGCTGATGATGAACGGGTCGTTCACGTGCTCGACGGGATGAGATTCGATCAGCGGGTTGTCATTCAGGAATTCGTACAGTTCCTCGCTCCCCAGCGCAAAGGTGATCACGACCTTGCCTGGGTGGAGGGTTTTTTGATTGCCGGTTACCACTCCTCGCTGTATGGCGCGCATGGCGCGATCGGACATCATTTCCGTGTGGATGCCCAGTTCCAGGTTGCCGTTGATGCATTCGTAGACCGCGTCCGGAATCCCACCGATGCCCATCTGAATGGTCGCAGCCGGCTGAATCAAGGGAATAATGTGGCTTGCAATGGCCCTCTCAACCTCAGTAGATGGCTTGACATGAATCGTGGGCAGCGGTTCGGTATGTTCGACGATGGCACTCGCCCGATTCACATGTATGAACGCGTCTCCCAGCACGCGCGGCATTTTCTCATTTACCTGCACGATAACTTTTTGGGCAACCTGGCAGGCCGCCTTGGAAGCGAGCGTCTCCACGCCCAGACTCATGAAGCCGTGCTCGTCCGGGGGTGAGGTCATGATCATGGTCACATCCAGGGGAACGATACCATCTCGAAACAGCCTCGGAATCTGGTGCAGAAAAATGGGCAGGTAATCGGCGCGCCCGTCATTGACTGCCTCCCGATCCGCCGGTCCGACAAAAAGCGAATTATGGCGGAAGTGCCCCTTCATGTTTTCCGCTGACAGCGGATCTTGCCCGAGCAGCAACACGTGGTTGAGCTGCACGTTGTGCAGCTCTTCCCTGCGATCGGCTAGAGCCACCACCAATGCTTTCGGGATGGCGGCATTCCCGCCGTAATAAACCCGATGCCCCGATTGAATCATCCGGACAGCTGCTTCCGGGCTCTTTAGCTTGGATTTATAGTCGTCCAACCAGTTCATGAATTTGCACCCGTGGAAATGCAGAATCGATGGAATGAATGGCGATATTGCCCTGCAATCTCAAACAATTTCTCCTGCAATTCAAAGCAACTTATGAAGCGGCGTCGTGGGGATTCCCAGAGTCGCTCCCGAACCCTCATTCACCATTTTTCCTTTGTACATATACACCGCGGCCGCCAGGCCAAAGTTGTTTCGGAGCGCACCTTCGAGCCCTCTGCCGGACATATCCATGATGTAGGGAATGCCAGCCGCTGAGAGAGCGCGCGAAGCCGTGCGCGCAACGTTCGCCGTCATGTTGGGAACGCAGTAGTGAACCACGCCATGTGTGATGAACGTGGGGTGGTCCAGCGTTGTCGGGCGGCTGGTCTCCACGCACCCGCCCTGATCGATCGATACATCGATGATCACGCTCCCCGGTTTCATGGCTTTGACCATATTCTCGGTCACCACGAAGGGAGCGCGTGATCCGGGTATGAGCACCGCGCCGATCACGACGTCGGCGATCGCAGTATATTTCTCGAGCCTGTCGAGATCCCCCATCACGGTCACCACCTGTCCGGCGAATTCGGAGTTCAACGCGCGGAGTTTCGCCAGCTCGGCATCCATGATGATCACGTGCGCCCCGCTGGCCAGGGCCTGCCGCGTAGCCGCGCTCCCGACCGTTCCCGCGCCCAGGATGAGCACGGTCGCCGGGGGCACTCCAGTAACATTGCCGATCAGAACGCCGCGGCCTCCCACCTCATTCTGAAGGTAGTGCGCGGCGATGTGCACCGACATCTGGCCCGCCATTTCGCTGAACGGAACCAAGACGGGGAGGTCGCCGTAAAGGTCGCGGATGATTTCATATCCGATGAGAGTGGTACGCAGGTCCATCAGCCGCGACGCCATTTCCCGCGAAGCGACGGCCAGATGAAGAAATCCGCAGATGGTCACGTCCGGCTTGAGCAGATCAAGCTCCTGCGGTGAGATCACACTCACCCTGCAGATCATGTCGGCACGCTTGTAGACTTCCTCGGTGTCGTACACGATCTGAGCGCCCCCCTGCTGATATTCGCGATCGGAAAAATGAGCCGTCAGGCCCGCTTCCTTCTCGACGAGAACCGTCTGGCCATGCTGCACCAGGCGAGTCGCAGCCAGCGGGATAAGTCCGACCCGGTGCTCATGGCGGTGAGTTTCTCTGGGTACGCCAATAATCATTTCCTGCCTCCTCGGTTTCGTGCGGAATGAAGTTTCGTTGGATGCGCCGAGCAAGAGATTACACATTTGCCTGCTGAGCAGACACGGAGAGGATCTGAGCGAGGGCGCTCCCCTTGTCTATGTTGCCTATTTTTTCAATTGACCTGCAACCTTTTCTGTTGCCGCCCGGATCGCCTCAGGATCCCCAAGATAACAGTGCCGGTTAGGGGTAAGGTCGTCGTTCAGCTCATAAACCAGCGGGATCCCCGTCGGAATATTCAGATCCACGATCTCTTCATCGGACACTCGGTCCAGGTGCTTTACCAGGGCTCGGAGGCTGTTGCCGTGCGCCGCGATAAGCACACGCTCGCCGCGGCGGATGGACGGCGCAATCACATCTTCCCAATAGGGAAGGAAGCGGGCAACCGTGTCCTCTAAACACTCCGTGAGCGGTAATTGTTCGGGCGTCAATCCGGCGTAGCGGCGGTCACGGCCCGGAAAGCGCTCGTCCGAGCGATCCAAAGCAGGTGGACGCACGCTGTAACTTCGACGCCACAACTTTGTCTGAGCTTCGCCATATTTGGCTGCCGTTTCAGCCTTGTTTAGTCCCTGCAGCGCGCCATAGTGACGCTCGTTGAGACGCCAGGTGCGATGGACCGGGATCCACATCAAGTCCAATTCCTCGAGCACAACCCACAAGGTCTTGACAGCGCGCTTGAGCACGGACGTATAGGCAACATCGAATGTATAGCCGTCGCGGGCAAGAACGCGGCCGGCCGCAAGTGCCTCCTGCATCCCTCTTTCACTCAGACCCACGTCCGTCCAGCCCGTGAAGCGGTTCTCGAGGTTCCAGATGCTCTCTCCATGTCTGACTAAGACTAGCCTCTTCATGTTATCGGACTCCTTTGGTCACGGTGCCTCGCACTGGGATTTTCAACTCCGGTTTCCACTGGCTTGAGGTCCTAATGAGAATCGTCCCCTGGTGCGTCCCTTCACTTGCGGTCGGCTTTTGCATCCCGATGATTTTGAATTCCTTGTCATCAGTTCCCGGAATAGGCTCGAGCCTCGCAGCAAAGTGGCCGTCCGTGGAAGTCGCGCCCAAGAGCCGGATCGGTTTCTCCGTTGAGAGTTTAATCCGGATCTCTTTGGTGGCCTCCTGCCCTTTTGGCACGCTGCCAAAAAAAATCTGCGGCTCGGAGAGCACGAATTCGGGAACCACGACGGCCATGATCGTAAGCACAACCTGTGGCTGAGCGGGATCGTTGCTCCTCACGGTGATCGTCTTGTTGATGCCCACGGTCTCCTCGAGGGTCTTGCTCCAGGAGGTCAATCCTTCCGTGGTGATCTCGGCCGCGATGGTTCCGGTTTGTCCCGGTGAGATCTTGTGCGACCACCTAGTGGAAGTGCATCCGCAGGAAGGCTCGACTGCCAGAAGTTCGAGCGTCGCCGTGCCCTTATTCGTGATCTTGAATGTGTGCTGGATCCTCTCACCGTCTGCGACCTTGCCCGCATCCACGCTGATGCTGTCGAACCTGATGACGGGGACTTGTTCCTGAGCCATGAGCATCGAGGCGCCAAGTGTAAATAAAAGTAATGTAAGAATGAGAGGTCGCTGCATGAGCCGCTCCGAAACGGGTTTGCCGGCGCCACCAGACGCGCAGCATTATACTCAGCCCTCCCACGCCGTTCAATCCGCACCCGGGGGATCGCGCTTGATCCCCTCGAGGAATTGAGACTATAGTTCGGCTCCCCAGGAATTTTGCACGGAGAAGGACGATATGAGTTCGCAAGGAACAAGCAAAGCGGTGATCCTTGCGCGCGGCCTCGGAACGCGCATGCGGCGGCCCGATGCGAATGCCGGCCCGCTCGACCCGGCCCAAGTCCAGATCGCGGAGACGGGACTCAAGGCCATGATCCCCATCGGCCGTCCGTTTCTCGATTATGTCTTGAGCGGACTGGCGGATGCCGGCTATCAGGAGGCCTGCCTGGTTGTCGGTCCGGAGCACAATGTCATACGCGATTACTACACCCGCCAATGCATTCCCAAACGGCTCAGGGTCGCCTTTACGGTGCAGGAAAGACCGCTGGGAACTGCGGACGCTCTGGCCGCGGCGAGGGAATTTACGGCTGGCCAGACCTTCCTGGTCTTAAACTCAGACAATTATTATCCAGTGGATGTCTGCCGGGCGCTCCGCCTGCTTGGCCGGCCCGGTCTGGCAGCCTTCGAACACGAGAGTCTGATCCTGCGGGGCAACATGAGCGCCGAGCGCATCCATCATTTCGCCGCGGTTGCCATCGCCCCCGATGGAACTCTGGAGCGCATTATCGAGAAGCCGGATGAGCAGGCGTTGCGTGCTCTGGGATCGGAGATATACGTGAGCATGAACTGCTGGAGCTTCGATCCTGCCATCTTTGGCGCCTGCGCCGCGATCAGTCCATCTCCACGCGGAGAGCTCGAGTTGCCCGACGCGGTTCAGTATGCCATCGACAAGCTCGGAGTGCGTTTTCGCGTGCTCCCTTTCCACGATGGGGTGCTTGATCTTTCGAACCGCTCGGATATTCGCGGCGTCGCCGCGGGCTTGCGCGGAATCGAGGTGCGTCTGTGAACCGTTACGCGGAACAGCTCGAGGCGCATGGGATGAGCCGGCCTGAGGCCCAGCAAAAGGGCGAGTTGTTCGAGCGCGCCGCGTGGGCCCTCCACTCTCCGGGCGCCGCTGACAAGTCCTTGGCAGCCCTCTATGTTCCCGGCCGTATCGAAGTTCTCGGAAAGCACACCGACTACGCGGGCGGCCGCAGCCTGCTGTGCGCCGTGGAACTCGGGTTCTGTCTGGTCGCGCGCCAGCGCGAGGACGCTCTGGTCAACGTGATCAATGCCAGAACGCAGGCACGGTGCGCCCTGGCGCTGGATTCGGAGCCGTCTCCCGGGGGACAGCATTGGTGCAATTATCCCAGCGTCGCGGTGCGTCGCCTAGCGCGCAACTTCCCATGCGCGCGGTGCGGCGCCGACATCGCGTTCGTCAGCGACCTGCCCGCGGCCTCGGGAATGAGCAGCTCCAGCTCGCTGATTGTTGCGATTTTCCTCGCGCTTGCCGACATCAATGCCATCCGGGAGTCCGACGCATACCGGCGCGAGATCCATTGTAGCGAGGATCTCGCCGGGTATCTTGGCTGTGTGGAAAACGGCCAGAGTTTCGGCGCGCTCACGGGAGATCGCGGCGTTGGGACCTTCGGCGGAAGTGAGGATCACACCGCGATCCTGTGCTGCCAGGCCGGAGAGCTGCGTCAGTACAGTTTCTGCCCGATCCGGCACGAACGAACGGTTGCGCTGCCGAAGGGGCTGGTATTCGTCGTCGCAGTCAGCGGCGTCGCTGCCATGAAAACCGGCGCTGCCCAGCAGCAATACAATCAGGCTGCGCTGGCAGCGCACAAGATCCTCGAACTCTGGTGTGCTGCCACGGAGCGCAATGATCCAACGCTCGCGGCCACAATCGATCACGCACCCGATGCCGCCGGCCGCATACGAGAGATCCTCAGCAGGTCCAGATGCGAGGAATTCCCGGCGCGCCTGTTGTGCGAGCGGTTCGAGCAGTTTCTGGCGGAAAGCACCCTGATCATTCCTGCCGCGACCGACTCCCTGTCCGTGGGTGATTTGTCCCGCTTCGGCATTCTCGTCGACCAATCGCAGCTGCAGGCCGAGAACCTGCTGCACAATCAGGTCCCGGAAACCATCGCCCTCGCCCGTTCGGCACGCTCGCTCGGTGCGGTGGCCGCATCAGCCTTTGGCGCCGGCTTTGGAGGAAGCGTGTGGGCTCTGGTCCACTCCGATGACGCGATTGAGTTTGCAGGCCGCTGGGAAGCACGCTACCAGGATCAGTTTCCCGCCGTGGACCACTCGAGGTTCCTTACCGTATTACCGGGACCTGCCGCCTTCCGCTTCTAAGTACTGTCTAATAACACGCCCGCCTCCACGTCTGTGCTTATCATAAGGTGCAGCACATGAACCTGGTATTGTTGCTCTTGATGGTGACTGCGGCGTCGCTTCTCGCGCTTCATGCGCTGCTTTCGCACGAGAGCAGTGTGGTCCTTTCGGCGGTCATTCCTTGCCCGGAGGGCTGCGTATTCGAGGTCATCGATGCCGTGCATCGCAGTCCTGACTGGCTCCTCCGGCCCCGCTGGCTGCCGGTCCCGTTACGCATATCAGCATTGGCATGCTGGGGCGACGAGTCGAGCGCCCATTTCTCAAGGGGCTGTCAAAAGCAGTTGCCTCCCGATGAAATCGTAATCCGGAGCTTGCAGAACCGCGAATTCTCTTACCGCTGCAATGGCCGCGGTCTGAGCTTTGAGTCCACCTTCCGGGTTTTTCACGACCGCAGCGGATGCTTTCTGAGCTGGGAAATCCGATACCGGTTGCGACGATTGCCCGACATGATCGGCCGGCCCTTGATTGCCGCGGCCGTGCGCCGGAGCATGGCTTTCTCCCTGGAGCACATCAGGCGGTTCGCTATATGCCGCGCCCGTCCAAACCGGCGCGCGGCGTTTTATGATTCCACATGGAATCAGGTCGCTGCCGCCTGGCAGCCTCGTACGATGGCCGTCGCAAGCACGTCAGCCGCCAGAGCTCCAATCACGCCGATCTCGACAGAGTTGCAGCCGATCGAGTGCCGGCCCGTCGCAATGGCAAATACCGCGTCGCCGTCTGCTGGCGTGTGCGTTGGATAGATGCAGCGTGCCAGCGCATCGTGAGACATCTGCGCTACCTTTGTGCAGCCGGCCTTGTCCAGGTTCGCATTGGTGGCCACGACTGCAGCTACCGTGTTTCCAAATTCCGGGATTTCGGGACGGAAGCCGCCGCGCAACTGAGCCATAGAATCGATAAATCCTTTGCCATCGCTCGTGGTGGCGCCGGCGATAATGACCCCTCGCACCGGATCCCAGACGTCACCCACGCAGTTGACCGCCGCAAGGGCGCCGACGCGCAACCCGTCCGCACGTTGCCACGCCCAGGAACCAAGCCCCCCTCTCGTCGCTCTGACCGGCCCGAACATCTTGCCGACCGTGCAACCCGCTCCGGCGCCTATGCTCCCTTCGGCAACCGGATCGGGTCCGGCCGCGCGCGCGGCCTCATATCCGGCCTGCGCATCCGGCCGGATCCTCGAATCGCCGAGGTTGAGGTCGAACAGAATCGCGCCGCAGACAATGGGCACTCGCACCTCGCCCACACGACAGCCAAGCCCCTTTTCCTCCAGCCACTGCATGACCCCCGCGCCCACATCGAGTCCGAAGGCGCTGCCGCCGGACAAAAAGACGGCGTTGATCCGGGCCACGCTGTTTTCCGTACGCAGCAAGTCTGTTTCTCTCGTGCCGGGCGCTCCGCCACGGACATCGACTCCGGCGGTAAACGAAACCATGGAAGTAACAACGGTGCAGCCGGTGGGACGATCATTAAGCGTGAAGTGACCCACGAGGATGCCTTCGATATCCGTCAAGGACGGCCTACGATCATCAATGAACTCTCGATCCAGTCTCAATGCGGCACTCCTCGGGTTTTAAGGTTTCTGCTTGAGAGATTATGTTTCTAACAAGCCTCTTTCGAATTACGACCATGGTCTGCTCTGGCAGGATTTTACACCTGGAAGCGATATAGATCATTGCGGTTTCGGCTGGGCCTGCCTGACGAACCCTCGGGCCGAGCCGAGAAATTTCTCGAAGTCATGTTGGCAGACGCCCAGGTGTGGGTGCCGCCGTTATGGTGGTGCGAGATGAGCAACATGCTCGTGGTTGCAGTGTGTCGAAGGCAGCTGACACATGCGACAATGAAGCCTCTAGCTGGGCTTCGCTCTATCTACTCGTTGATCTGATGCAACTCTTTCCTCAGCCGTTCGGACTCCTTGAGGTTGCGCCGGTCGATCAGGACATACAGAATGGACGCCCCGATTTCAACGGCGAGAAACAGGACCAGGAACCAATTGCTGGCATTGGGCGGCAGAAAAATACAAAGAAAGATTGACACGAACGCGATTGTGACGAGCAAGCCCGGAAGCCCTTCGAGACCTTCTCCCGTGCTGCCGCTGGTATTAAAGCCACAATGCAGTTTCACTAGGAATTTCCCTTCTTCCGCCATGGCAAATTGGCCCGGGAATGCGACTAGAAAGTTGGCAGGTGTGCGTTGCGCTAGCTCTACCCAGGCCATTGAGAGGCCACATATCCAATTATAGAGCATTTCTGGCACACTGAAGTGACAATCTGGGAAACCTGTGCTTTCACACTGTGGCAACATTTAGCGGGTCGGAAGGGCGAGGCGCGCATTCGATCGGCGTCCGCATCGAGGTGCCCGCCCATATGTCGTCCCGGGCGGTATCCACTTTTGCAGATGATGTCGCCGCAATCATGATATATGCTCAATTTCGGACCAGCGAGTTTGTGTTCAGTAAAGCCCGACCGGGCGGCCGACATGAAGAACCTCGAATATGCCGATCCAGGATTCTGGCTGACGCTTGCGATCGGGTTGGCATCGGTGGCGTGCTTCATCTACTGGTTGGTCACCGGCGCCAGGAAGCCGCGTTAGCCGTTTCGCAACCGGCTATTTGATACAATCCTTCTCTGCGTGGAGGCACTCTATGCTCAAGGAAGGCAGCAAAGCTCCGGCATTCTCCCTGATGGATGATCACGGCAATCGCATCAATCTGAGCGATTACGCCGGCAAGAAGAGGGTGGTCCTTTTCTTCTATCCCAAGGCGAACACTCCCGGCTGAACCCGCGAAGCGACCGGGTTCCGGGACGCTCTAGATCGGATCGGCAAGACGGACACGGCGGTCATTGGCATCAGCGCGGATGATGTTGCCCGGCAGGCAAAGTTTCGTGACAAGTGCGGATTGAACATGCCCCTGCTGGCGGATCCCGAGATGAAAACGCTGTCGGCCTATGGAGTTTTCAAAGAGAAGAGCCTGTATGGGAAGACCTTTCTCGGAATCGAGCGCACGACCTTTATTATCGGGAAAGACGGGCTGGTCAAAAAAGTCTTCCCGAAAGTAAAAGTGGACGGGCACGTCGAGGAAGTTCTCAAGGTGCTTGCAAGCTTATAACCGAATGGCAGGTAACCGGCGGCAATCTCTTCGGTGTCCCGCAGCTTCGCGGGGGCGCTCGTCTCGGTGTTGCCGAAATGATAGGGATAGAGAACCTTCGGCCGAAAAGTCCTGGCAGCAGCGGCAATCATTGCGGATTGTTTCTGAAAAAGGAAGCCACGCTTGACCGATGGACCAGCCGCAGGCCCCAGCCGAAAAACAAAAATGCCGGGCAGCGGCTGCGCGCCACCCGGCATTCGTTGGTTTTGCCGAAACAAATGGGCTGCGTTACCGGACCATCCGCTTCCGCAGGCAAATCAATGCTCCGGCACCCATAAGTACCAGGGACAAGGTCGCGGGCTCGGGAATCGTCCCGCCGTTAACAGCACCCTGGAACTGTATGCCGTCGCTCGTGTCGAAACCAGCGCCAAACGGGTCGAAAGGCGCTTCACCATCGCTGGCGACCACGACCGACAGAAAATTGGGGGAGTCAATGCAGCACACTGAATAGGGACCGCCGACTGCACCGTTGACCGAATCCTCGGTGAGAGAGGCGTACTCAACGTAACCCGCGTAAAAGCTTGGGTCGGGGAGACTTGGATCCGAGAAGAACATGACCCGGAACATCCCGTTCGGCCCAAGACTATCGAAAGTTACGATGTCGCTGAGTCCACCCGTAGCTTCCGTGAAGCTAATGTATGAGGGAAGGCCTGCCCAGGTCTGGTTGAGATAAAAGATTCCCGCCGGTTCACATGCCGGCTCGTTCTCAGCTCCACAGCCTGGAATCACGGCCGGAAGAACATAAGTAGTGCCCGCGCTGCTCGCAACGGACTGCCAAGCCGAGCTTGCCGAGTAGACTGTCAAAGTAGCAGCTGCCGCACTTCCACATGCCAACGCGGCTGCCAAAACCAAAAATAGAAATGTCACTCTTTTCACTGTTCTACCTCCTTATAACCTGCTCTTGAAGCAGTTTTGTTCAGCAACCAGATAATGTTTGAGTTACTCATTCAAACACTGAGGAAGCTAGAATTAA
>Ga0187861_10002074_pt1 | contig 19309 bp, 26 predicted proteins | sample June2016WEW_10_1_3_FD_132986 | JGI IMG/M metagenome (GOLD analysis project Ga0187861, IMG submission 132986) | Peatland microbial communities from SPRUCE experiment site at the Marcell Experimental Forest, Minnesota, USA - June2016WEW_10_100 | ecosystem: Environmental > Terrestrial > Soil >...
ATCAGGTCCGCCTTGCCACGCAGCTTCTTGCGAATCTCTTGTATCTGCGATGAGCGCACTTTCTGCAGGTCGGCGACGGCTATAACTGAATATTCCTTAAGCAGTTCCGTTAGGTCTTCGTAAATTTCCTTTTTCCAGACTGCGACCTGCTGGGCTAACATTAATCATCACTTCGTCAGAGTGATCTTTACCGGTTTGCTCATCGTTGCCTTGATTAGGATTTCACCAACATTTTTGAAACCCCGCTCAAGCTTCTGTTCAATTCGAGAAACTACTGCCTGGATATTCTCCACTAGCTTCTCGTCTGGCATAGCTTCCGTCCCAACCCTACACTGAAGGACGGGCTGTTCTCGCATTCGAACACGAACCATCTTACGGTGGCCGGAGATGATTTGATCAATAGCCGCGTTAGGCTGGACCGGTGTGGGCATCTTGCCCCTTGGGCCGAGGAATGACCCTAGTGCCTTTCCTACAAGGGGCATTAGGGGGGCTTCGGCGATGAAGAAATCATAATCTTGAGCTAACTTCCGAGCCGATTTCTTGTCCTTGCTCAAGTTATCCATCTCCTGTCTGGTAACTAGCATGTCTGCGCCAGCCGCTTTGGCCCTGGTTCCCAAATCTCCTGACGCTATCACGCAAACCTTCAGTGCCTTATCCGGTGGATTCGGCAAGGTAATTGCTTCATTGATCCTGTTTTCGGGCCTCTTTAGGTCGACCTCTCGGAGGCGAACAACCAAATCTATGGACTGTGAGAACTTTCTCTTAGTTAGATTCTTACGTAGCTCACCGAGTGCCCTAACAATTTCATCCTTGGCAAGTGGCAATGAGGAGACCATCTAGTCAAATTTCTAAGGCGTCAATCCCCCTGCCTAATAAAAACGTTTTCAGCGCGGGCACCTGTTTCGCGACCTTCAGATTAATAGCGGACGCCGATGCCATAAGGCGAGGTCACGAATACGAATGTCAGAAGTGAAGAAGTTTAAGATTACAGGCGAGATCAGGAAGGGACGAACCAAAATCCCGTTTTCCGTCGAATTCAACGCGCTGAAAGAAGAACACGCCCTCCAGCGCCTCTATTCTGAAATGGGCAGCAGACACCGCGCTAGAAGATTTGAAGTTAGGATAGCGAAAATCCAATCCGCCCACCTAGAGGCAGCGCAGGCCAAGGAATAGGAATGTCATCCCCCCAACCAAGGGAAGAAGACATAGTCAGGCAACTAGCCACCGAGATTCGCATCCTAGAAGGGTCCATCGGGGCTTTGCAATCCAGACTTGATATTGTCCGAGCAGCGATCAACGAGGTTACATTGGCATTCAACACCCTCGATGGCCTGAAGAAACTACAAGAAGGCGATTCCACGCTCGTCCCGGTCGGAGCCGGTTCATACGTGAGAATGAAAATTGCGGATTCCAAGAAGTTGGTTATGGGTATAGGAGCAGGAGCTGCGATGGAGAAAGACGTGGAAAGCTCTGTAGGCGAGCTGAAAGGTAGACTTGAGGAATTAGATAAAGCACGAACATCTATTCAACAACAATTAGACCAAACCATTGGCCGATACCAACAAGACCGCGATGCCCTCGAGGAACTCCTAAGACACCAGGGGACAACAGCACAGGCTCCGAGCTGAGTTGAGACGAAGTCCTGAAATCTCCGCGTAGAACCCTACAGGAGACAAACTTTAGCCCCGGTTCTCATTAGTGACATAAAGTGTTCGAGAAACTCAAATCAGGCGTCAATAGTCTAGTTCAGAAGATTTCGCAGAAAGAACTTTCTGATCAAGACATCTCAAAGATCCTTGATGAGTTTCTACTGGCCTTAGTCGAGAATAATGTTGCCTACTCAGTGGCCAAGCAGATATGCGACAACCTACATGAGAAACTCAGAGCCACCCAATTTCGAAGGTTCACAGACTCGACGGAACCAGCTAGGGGAGTGCTGCGAGAGGTCTTGCTTGAATTATTGAGGGGAAGCGGCGAGGAATCCTTCTACAAGGTTCTCAATGAAAGCAAAAATGCCCACAGACCGGCAATCATACTTTTCGTAGGAGTTAACGGGACCGGCAAGACGAGTTCCATCGCGAAAGTAGGCCATCTATTGCTTCGGAAGGGTTTCTCAGTCGTCGTGGCTGCCGCAGACACTTACCGAACTGGTTCCATAGAGCAGATTGAGGAACACGCTCGGCGAATCGGAATCAAGACTATCAAGCATGATTATGGTGCTGACGCTGCTGCGGTAGCATTCGACGCTGTGAATTATGCGATCGCACATGGCACTAACGTTGTCTTGATTGATACGGCAGGTAGAATGCAAACAAACAAGAACCTCTTGGAGGAAATGAAGAAAATTGCTCGAGTGGCCAAGCCGAACCTGACAATCCTTGTTGTCGACTCACTGACAGGTAACGATGCGGTTGAGCAAGGAAAATCCTTCTCGAACGCCGTGAACATCGACGGTGTCGTGCTGACTAAGTTGGACGCTGACGCAAAGGGTGGTAGCGCCATTTCTATTGCCGCCATTATGGGCAAGCCAATCCTTTTTGCAACCGTCGGGCAAAATTATGAGGACTTAGTTTCCTTCGAACCTGAACAAATGGTCGAGAAAATAATAAGTTGAAGCTGGCATGAGTTGACGGTTCTCATTGCCTCCTCCAAGCGTGACGTAGCAGCTCAAAACATTGCACGAGAGCTAATGCGGCTGAAAGGTTTTCAACCAGCCTCAGGTGTTCCTGACCTATTTCAAAACGGCAATGTCTACCTGAAACTCGTTGAAACCGATGGCATATACACCGATAGCCTAGGCGTCGATTCAAAACCAGAAGCTGTTATCTTCGCTTCGAGGCACCGAAGCGAAAGCGGCGAACCAGCGCTGACGGTCCATTGGACTGGTAATAGTACAAGTCGTGCTGATTTCGGCGGCAAGTCCAAGAGCCTGTCCTTTGCAGACCCTCCTCGACTACGCGCAGGGTTGTTGGCGTTGGATAAGGCGCGTGAAGCCTTGAAGTTGAATTACGCAGTAACCCTTGAGGCTACTCACCATGGACCAACCGAGCTAGGAGTTCCAACGCTTTTCGTGGAAGTAGGTAGCACAGAAAAAGAATGGAATGATCCGCGGGCCGCGGTAGCGGCTAGTGAAGCCATATGGATGGCTGCAACGGCCCCGGTAAGCGGAACGGCGGCTGTTGGTTTCGGAGGAGGACACTACTGCAACAAGCAATGCGTCGCGGTTAGGAATGACAACTACGCTTTCAGCCATATCCTCTCTAAGTATTTCTTTGAGGATTACGATGAACAAATGGTGCAGTTGGCTTTTGAGCGCACAATAGGAGAATGCCACACGGCCGTTGTCGATTGGAAAGGCATCCGCGGCGCGGAGCGATCGAAGCTCATAGAAACCCTGAAACGGCTGCACATCGAGGTTGTTCGTGTTTAACTCAAAGAATTGAATAAACATAAGCGAAGTCAATGGGCTTCTCGACGCCAGGCACTCCATGTAAGAATATGACGGTCGGCCTTAGCGTTTCGCCAGGAGCTCCGTAGAAGCCTCCGAGCAATTTGCAGCCGTGGGAATAGAAAGTGATTCCGTCGAGCCTCGCGTCAAGTTTCATGCGCCCTTTTGTTGCTCGTTTCCGCTCAAAGTTAATTGGCGCAACGTGCGGCTCGGATCAATCTACAAAACCAGAACACGCTCTTATTTTCAAAGGTTAAAATAGCTGGCTTTTCACTTCAATCGACTTGATTCAACCGCGAACAATCTAGAAGGATATACGATATGAACGCACGCGAATTCCTGGATTCATCAAGAAGGCTTGTGCACGTTACCACGAAACCTTCACGGGATGAGATTTCGTTGATGGTGAAGATTAGTTTCCTAGGAGTTGCTATCGTGGGTTCGCTTGGATTCGTAATTCGAGTACTCTTTCTGTTCTTCAACCTATTGCCACAGACGCAGACTGGCGCCACCGGAGCCACGCCTTGATGAGCACCGAACACAAGATGCTCATCTACGCGGTCCGAACAACAAGTGGCCAGGAAAGGACGGTTGTGGACCTCGTTTCGTCAAGAATTGGCCTGAAGAAACTACCCATCGCCAGCGTCTTGGCCCCAGATATGGTCAAGGGGTATATCTTCGTCGAATCAGCAGGGCCTCACTATGTGGACGACTTGATTGCCGGCGTACGGCATGCTCGGGCGCGTACGAAGGGCGTAATATCGGCCGAAGCCCTCGACAGGTTCATCGTCAGCAAGCCTGTCATTGAAGACCTACGGAATGGTGATTCAGTAGAAGTAATCAGTGGACCTTTCCGTGGGTTGAAAGCGCGAATCACGAATGTTGACAAACTCAAGGAAGAGGTAACCATAGAACTCTTGGAAGAAGGATTCGCAACCCTTCCGATCACCGTGCACGCGGATTACGTGAAACTAGTTAGCAGAGGCAATGTGGCTGAAGTTGGGCGACAAGAAGCAAGTTGAAGCATTACTGAACGGTGGAGAAGCCACCGCCGGTCCACCACTAGGACCAGCATTGGGGCCACTCGGAGTAAATGTGCTTCAGATCGTTAACAAGATCAATGAAATGACTAAGGCATATGCTGGTATGAAGGTCCCCGTCCGCGTCGTCGTGGACGTTGAAACGAAGGAATTTGAAGTCGAGATTGGGACGCCTACCACGTCAGCCCTAGTAGTGAAGGAACTTGGGATCTCCAAGGGCTCAGGCAATCCCAAAGCTGAGAAGGTGGGGAACCTCACGATGGACCAAGTGGCCAAAATTGCTGCGATGAAAATGCCAAGCAGCTACGCAAAATCTGTTAGGACGGCCGCTAAAGAGGTAATGGGAACTTGCGTCAGCCTCGGAATCACAATTGAAGGGAAAGACCCACGCGATGTCCAGAAGGAACTGGATCAGGGAAAGTGGGATCAAGTATTCAAGGTAAGCTAACCGCAAAAGATACTTCGCTAGACGCCTAATGCACGGCTGATTTGCATCAGTTCAGCGCCACGCGTCAATGGGCCTACGACAGCGCCCTTAGTATTCGCAAGTATCCCTGACTTGACGAATGGTACGCCACCGTTGGTGGAACTCTGTTCTACGGTCACATGCAATGCAGATGCAATCATTGACTGTTCTTCATTGAGCGCATTCGGGCTAACCAAAGCGCCCTTGTTAGTAGCTATGGCCAGGGAGCCAACGAAAGGCAATGCCCCAATTTCGCCCAAAGCAGAAGTCACTTCCAAGTGTTGATTCACGGCGGTAATTATCTCCGGAGGGGCGTCTTTGTGTATAACCGCACCGAGGTCATTTGTCAAAACCACATTCCCAAGCGCAGTCCACTTGGACTCGACTACCACCACTTTCGTGAACCCCTCAATCCTTTCTAACTCGTATTGTCGAATCGTGTGGGGAACCAGCACTCCGTTGGAGTTTCCGGTAACCAGCGCTCCTACTAAAGTGGAGCCACCTATCGTGGTCTTGCAAACGCTAACGCCAAGCGTCTCTGTGAATTGGCTGATCTTGCGGTTTGGTAGGCCTGGCGGCACTATAGCTACTTTTTCATTGCAGAAGCAGTATACGCCAATATTCGGGCTGCCGAAAACATCGGCTAGGATGACGGTCATTCCTAAAGTCCCATAATGCCGCGTCGGCGAGCCAACACTGGATTACGCCGCTTTTGCTAGGTAAACTATTACTTTACCTTCCTTATCCTTGACGGCACGAACTGTAATCTTCCTAGGCGGCTTGTTGATGCTTCGAGACCACAGTGCCTCATTAACTTCGTTGCTCATCGCTACCTCCTCTGCTTTCATGTGGTGAGCAACGAAATCCCTTACGTCTCTTACCGCCCTCGGTGCCCTTTTGCCTCGAGCCGTCACGACCCAAACGTGTCGGAGTGAAATCGTGTAGACTTTTTCCTCGACTACTTCTATTTCTTCTTCTCCTTCGGCCTCTTCTTTTTCGGCTGCAGGAGCTGTCTTGACGGGTGCCTTCTCTTCTTCTACCGGCTCAATGGCTTCGCTAACGGGCTCTTCGAGTTTTTCCTCTGCCTCTACAACTTCTTCTTTCAGCTCTGGTTCACTCATTTAGGCTGTTTCTCCTTTACGCTTTCAGCTTGGTCCTTCGCCAGTGCCGTTTCTTCGGGTGAGTCCTAGTGTGGCCAGATGTCCTCGCCATCACCCAAGTTGGGACAGGTTTTCTAGTTTTCCCTGCACTAGCGAGTCTACGTTTTCGCGCGGTTGGTTTATTTCGTGCCATAAGTTAAGCTCTCCTAATTCTAATTTCTTTTCGTGAAGATTGTAGGCGGGCGAGCGCTTCCTTCAATTGTTCATCACTGATTGGAACCTTGATTCTTCCCGACTGTGCTAGTTGAATGAGCTGTAATTCGATTTGATCTGCGAACTCGGGTTTTACCATTCTGATGTTGGTCAACCTTTGCCTTGCCTCAGGGGTCAGTATCTGTTTGAGTGCAGCTTGTTTTTGGGCCTCGAATTGCCTGTGGGTTTCTGATTGCCTCTGTTCATCTAATGCTGCGCGTTGTAGGTCTGAATATCTCCTTCGCCTAATCTCTTCAAGTTCCTCGTCGGAGTAATCTTCACCCTCGCTCATCATGACTGGCCTTCCGCCTTCTGGGCACCCTTCAAAACATCGGCGGCAACTCGGTTGAGAAGGCTGATTCCTTCAGGCGTAAGCTTCCTACCTTTCTTGGCCTCAACGGCAATGAAACCTGCTTTCTGAAGCTGCTGAAGCGGTTCCCGAATAGCTGAGCCGCCGGCAACTCTGGAATGCTCAATATGAGTCCCATGGCGTAAACGGCCCCCATACTCGACCCGAAGGCGGGCTATTCCTACTGGTCCGTGTAAGTATAGTTTTCTTAGGAGCGAAGCGCATCGATTGTACCACCAATCCGGACTTGCCGGGGGGCGTTCCCGATGAGATCCTGTTTTGGCGGTCAATGCCCAACTTGGGGGTGCAACTTCACCCACGTTCTCCTTCAGAAATTTCGATAGATTGTCGATTAGGGTATTTGAAGGAACATCCAGCGGTGTTGGCATTGAGATTCATCCCGGTAACGGAATCTTGACGTTACAACCGGTGAGCGCCATATAAGTTTAGTTTGGAGAGTGCGATCGGTAATTGCATTTTACCGCCTTCTCTCAGTTTTGGTTACTTCTTGGCGTTTGTAAAGCGTGAAAGTGTGGCCCATCACTTCTACGAGGGTCGAGCCTGTTGAAGATGCCACCCTGCCTGCCACAAGTGCGGTTTCAGTCTCCGCTAAGGCAGATTTTTGAACCTTAACTTTGACCAGGTCACGGGTTTTGAACTGGTTTGCGACATGTTTCAAGAGTTCCATCGAGACACCTTCCTTACCAACCCAGATTGTTGGATCGGTTTTCCTGGATCTGGATTGAAGCCGTCTCATGCGTTTTTTCTCGAAAGTCGTTCCCTCACAGTGGGGTACCGTTTCTTTGATCCACAATCCAAGCAGGTAATTAATACGGTTGTCCCAAAGTCTGACCGCGTTCTGACTCGGGAATTGACTCCCGGGACGAGAAGGCTTCCACATCCCTTGCAGATGAAAATCTTCTCTTCCTTAGGCAATCGAACTCCGGCCTTCATTCCGATTCTACGGGCGAGTTCCACGTACCGTTTCGACAGATCTCGATCCTTCGGGAAAGTGGTCTTTGCAAGCCCGAGGAGGATACGAATCCGTCCAAGAGCAATCTCTTTGATGTTTCCGCCCTTTCTCCAAGCCAATGGGCCGACCGCATCAGGAAGTAGGGGGATGGTCTTGTAACCTTTTTGTGGCGCCACCGCGACAACGGATTCGACCCCTCTATGGTATTGACCCTCGCTCTTGTAGAATCGGCCTTACAGCTTGTCCCACGACAGATACAATCACATCCACAGATCAAAAGATACGCCGAGCGAAGGTCAAAGAGCCCAGCTGAGGTTCTACTGGATAGGGCCTTTCATGACACAGCAATGCGTAGACTCGCTAAGATAGGATATTCGCTTCCAGTTGAGAAGATGGGAAGGCCTGACATTATTCACAACACCCTCCTCCAAGTTCTTGAAACACCGTTGAATTGGGAGGGACAACTTCGCGTCCTAGTTCATACTCAGGAGGACCAGATCATCACCATAAATCCGAAGGTGCGTCTACCGAAGAATTACGTTCGTTTCGTCGGATTAATTGAGCAACTCTTCACACAGAGAAAAGTGCCCGAAAAAGGTGAGACGCTTCTGAGTCTTGAGAAAGGGAATATCCGAAAGCTCGTGCGAATGGTTTCGCCGGACAAGGTCTTTGGGTTTAGTACATTGGGCAAGCCCTCTCTGTTACGGGATATTGCGAATCAAATAAGCAGAACAAAAGCTCCCTTAGCTTTTATTGGCGCATTTCCGAGAGGACATTTTGCCGAAGAAACTAGGGGCGCAGTGAATGAGATTTTCTCCGTAGACCGAGAGTCGCTGGATGCATGGGTTGTGGCCGGGCGTTTCGTTTATGACTTCGAATGGGCCTTAGGGCTCGCGGAAAACCGCGTTAATCTCACGAAATGAAGGTGACAAACATGAGCGACGATTCGGAACTTGAGAGATTGAAACGCCAACGGTTAGCGGCGATGCAGAAGAGGCTGAACGCGAAGCAAGAGGAAACCACAGCCACATCTGGAAAACTCGAGCCTGCAAGGGTTTTAGAGAAAGTTTTCGTGGGACGCGCCTGGGAAGTTTACCATGCGACGAGGCAGCAGTACCCTACAATAGCGGACCGGCTCTTTCAAGAACTGGCCGAACTTGTCCGCCTTGGCCGGGTAAAAGGCCAGATTACGGGAGAACAACTATACGGGTTACTCCGCCAGATCGGTTTGGACGTTAGGCTAGAAACCAAAATCCAAGTCTTGGACCACGGAGAATTAAAGTCAATAGCGGACAAATTCCGGGGCGACTAGGGTAAGACATCCTCAGGCAAATGTTCCGTTTCGTGCGGCTTCCCGTCGCCAGGGTCCACGAAGAGTTTTCCGCATTTTTCGCATCGCCAGGCCTCGAAATCCTTCAGGTGTGAGGGGGCCGCGCTTTCCAATCGCACGTCAAGTATGTACCTACCAACAAAATCCATAGGCAGACTGCAATTTGGGCAGCGGATCGTTGTTCACCCTCTATCGGGCGTGTAATATGCCCGATCTACACGCACTGAAATTGCCGGTTGAACGCCTACAAATGAATTTGCTTGAACTAGGAGACTAGCCTACGATCTGCGTTATCTCCTTGATTATCTCGCCTTCAACATGCCTTGTCCAGAGCATCTCGGGTACATCTACTGCGAGGAATAATACTGAGAGAAGCAACGCTTCGGCGGCAGCCACCGCTATGTTCTGAATCCACTTTCCAATACCAACACGTATTGTGAAGTCATTAGGTTGCCCCGCTATCATTATCGTGAATGCTCGATCTGCTGTAATGATATCCCGCAAGATTCCCGCCTTCTGAGCCTGGATAAGTATTCCTAGTGGTGGCGACGTGGATTGAACTTTGTAACCCTCCGATTGGAGTTGTTGCACTATCTGGTCAGCTACCAGTTTCAAATCCTTATTCTTACCCTGAAAATGCAAAACCTTCTCAGAGACCATAAGCATCCGGATACTCCTCAGGTCATCCTCGCTTTAAATCTCTTTTGTGCGTGCTCTTAGTGTTGCGGGAGACCGGATTTGAACTTGGCATCCGCGAAGGATTAGCGCAAGGGACCGCGCGCAAATCACATGCATACCTAGAAGTGCGAGGGTCGCACGGAGAATTGCGCATAGTTCGCCAGCTTGCGCGCAAAATTATGGCGCGCGGAAGCCTTGTAGTAAAGGGGTCGTTATGTGATACTTCCCCTAACGACAAGAACGGATCCAGGCCGTTTTAGTCTGTGTGCGAGGGTTGTGGTGCGGCCGCCGGGATTTGAACCCGGGCGTCTTCTCGCCCTTACTAAGGGGCGATCAGAAGCGTGGCAGGCTTGCGTCAGCAAACTTCCGTTGCTGTTCCCGTCCTAGACCAGGCTAGACTACGGCCGCAACGATAACCGTGATGCACAACGTTGCTGTATAAAACGTTACTTCGATACATGTGCCTGATACCGCCACTCGCGTCGAGTATCACGTGTCAACTCGATAGTGGACACATATCCTTCAGATTATGTCTCCTATCTTTCATTTACCTTTGAAGCGGGGTGGCCGTTTCTCTTGGAAAGCCCGGATTCCCTCTGCGTAGTCTTCGCTGTCGTAAACAATGCGCCGGTACCCTTGGATTCTTTCCGCGGTTTCCGCATCAATAGTGGCCCCCTTGGAGAGGAGCGTAAACTGTTTCTTGAAGGCCTTTACTGCTAATGGGGCGTTCTCAAGGATTTTGCCCGCCAACTCTAGTGTGAAACGTTCTAGGTCGGCTATGGGGACCAGGTGGTTCAAGATTCCCACAGTCAACGCGTCATTTGCAGTTATCGGCGTAGCGGTGAAGAACATCTCTTTCGCCTTGTTCAAACCGAGTGCGTTGATGAAGTGCATCATTCCGGAAGCAGTGTATGGAACTCCAATTTTCGCGGGCGTGATAGCGAAGGACGCGGTCTCAGAACCAACTAGTATGTCGCAAGTAAGCGCGAGGTCGCAGGCACCGCCCCAGACACCGCCTTCAATCATCGCTATGACCGGGCCAGAAAATCTTTGGACGCGTCGTAAGAGGCGCCCGAACGGGGCAGCGTAGGCAAGCGGGTCCCTCCCGGGATGAGGGAGCTCGTTAACATCATAGCCAGCGCTCCACACCTTCACGCCTGGCTGCGCACGCAGTATGACCACCCGAACTCCTAAAGCCTCGAACTCGTCCAGTGCGTTGCAGAATTCAAGGATCAACGCCGCGCTGAGGGAGTTGCGTTTCTCAGGATTGTTAAGTGTGATTACGCCGAGCGTGCCGTCAACCTTTTTGAGAATTAGCGGCATACGAGATTCACCCCATTGTCCTATGGCTTACGAAGTTTCTTGGAACGCACGTTGAAGAACTTACCTGCACCTTCGTGGATTTACCCTGTTTTTCGTACCTGCGTAATATAATCGGGTTCGGAATTCGCATTTGCTTATTACTTCAACATGCTGAAATATAGTACGCACGTTATGCGGAAGTCCATGCACTTTCAGTCATAAGAATTGAGGATTCGTAATGGCTAAGCCACCGGCAATTGAACTAAACAAGGAAACCCCGTTGGAGACGACTGCCGAGTCCTATGTTATTCCATTCGACCGGATAGCAATTCGCGACGTACCACTGGTCGGTGGCAAGAACGCTTCGCTGGGTGAATTAACTCGAATCGGGATTCCCGTCCCACCAGGGTTTGCCTTGAGCGTACTCTTCTACAGAGAATTCCTTAGCAAGAGCGGATCAACGGACTATATTCGTAAGCAATTGGCAGGCTTGGACGTTAGCAACGTTGAAGAGCTTCAGAAGGTTGGGGGCAGCATAAGGTCAAGAATTCTGAGCTCATCGTTTCCTTCCAATTTGGAGGAAGCTATCAGGGAAGGCTATTTGGCGCTCAGCGAAGGCGCGGCGCTTCCGGTTGCGGTGCGAAGCAGCGCAACTACTGAGGACATGGCGGACGCTTCCTTTGCGGGTCAACAGGACACTTACCTGAACGTAGTTGGCGAAGAGAAAGTCCTCGATTGCACGAAGAAATGCATTGCATCATTATTCACGGACAGGGCGATCAGCTACAGGGCGAAAATGGGGTTCGATCACATCGATGTTGGCCTCAGCGTTGGAATCCAAAAAATGGTCAACAGCGAAGCCGCGGGCGTCATGTTCACAATAGACCCTGACTCTGGAAACGAAAATTTCATCGTGATAGATTCAAGTTGGGGGTTGGGAGAGTCGGTTGTTAGTGGAAAGATCATTCCTGACAAGTTCTTCATTTACAAGAAAACGGGAGAGATAGTTGGAAGAAGGTTAGGACAGAAGGAAGTCTTCGCAAAATACGATAGCACTGGAACGGCGTTCGTTAACACTCCGCTGAAGCGGAGAGCTCAGTTTTCACTGGTCAGAGAACAGGTCAAAGTTCTAGTTGAATATGCGCGAAAAATCGAGAATCATTATGCGAAGAGAATGGACATTGAGTGGGCAATAGAAGGTGGTAAGGTATACATTCTTCAAGCTAGGCCTGAGACCGTTCAATCATCAAAAGGAACCCTTGAGGAAACTTACCATCTAAAGGGCGAAGGCAAACTGCTCGTCGCCGGAATTGCCGTCGGTGGAAAAATAGGGCAGGGTAAACCCAACGTAATGGCTGATGTCAGCGAAATGAAGAAATTCAAACCCGGGGAAATTCTAGTTACAAAGGAGACAACACCAGCCTGGGAACCAATTATGGAGAAATCCGCTGCAATTGTCACGGAGCAAGGCGGAACCACTTCACACGCCGCAATCGTATCCAGGGAGCTTGGAAAACCCTGCGTAGTTGGGGCGAGAAGAGTCACACAACTACTGCATAATCATAGCAACCCGATAACCGTCGATTGTAGCACGGGAGTTGGAAACATCTATGATGGATTGGTGGCTTTCGAGACTGAAACCTTTGACCTCAAGACCATTCCGCAGACCCACACTAAAATAATGATGAACATGGCCGTGCCCGAGGGCGCGTTGGCCCATGCAAAGAAGGCGGATGGAGTAGGTTTGCTGAGGATTGAGTTCGTCTACGGAAATAGCGTCGGCATTCACCCGGCTGCTCTACTCAATTTCGAAAACCTGAAACGAGACCCACAGAACTTCCTCCGTGCACCGCCAAAGACCAAGGACGTCCAATACCTCAAAAGAACTATCGCAGAAATCGAAACTCGAACCCAAGGCTACGATGATAAACCTCAATTCTTGGTGGAGAAGCTGAGGGAGGGAATTGCTATGGTTGCGGCCGCGATGCATCCAAAACCCGTCATAGTCAGGTTTTCCGATTTCAAATCCAACGAATATGCGGCGCTGGTCGGTGGCGAGATTTTCGAGAAAGGGGAGAACAATCCGATGCTCGGTTGGAGGGGTGCTTCTCGATATCCCCACACGGAATTCGCGGAAGCGTTTAAACTGGAATGCCGGGCGCTCAGAGAAGCCAGGGAACTAGGGCTCGATAACATTATTCCTATGATTCCATTCGTGCGGACCGTCGAAGAGGCGAAGGCTGTCCTCGAACTTATGAAAGCAGAGGGAATAGAGAGGGGAAAGGACGGGTTACAGGTCTACATGATGGCAGAAATTCCATCAAACGTCTTCCTGGCACAAGAATTCTCTAAGCTTTTCGACGGTTTCAGCATTGGCTCAAACGACCTGGCATCGCTTGTCTTGGGCGTGGATAGGGATAATTCGAAACTTGCGAAGAGCACTTTTGACGAGAGGAATCCCGCCGTGAAGATGGCCATAGAACATCTAATAAAAACAGCCCATAAGAACGGGCTCAAAATCGGAATCTGCGGCCAAGCCCCGAGCGACTATCCAGAAATTGTTGAATTCCTAGTCGAGAACGGAATAGATAGCATATCTTTGAACGCAGATGTCATAGGCAAAATGAAGCAAGTTGTCGCAAAGGTCGAGGAAAGGTACTCACAGGGACGCTAAGACAAGCTCAGAGAAAACTACGCCATACCCATCTTAGCCAGTTTCTGAAAGTCCGTCATACTCTGGACCAAATCTGTCTGGCTGATTATTCCAATTATCTTATCGTGTTCAGTCACGACCAATCGCTTCACCTGTTTCTCCACCATTTTCCTGGCCGCATCGATAAGCGAGCCTGACGCATCTATGGTAGCCAATGGTGCGGTCATTATGTCAGCGACCGTAACCTTCGACGGATCAGCAACATGGGCGACAATCTTTTCAACTAAATCGCGCTCGGTAACAATGCCGAACGGCAACCCGTCCCTGTTGGCGATCAAGGAGCCTATCCGCTTCTCAACCATCAACCGTGCGGCGTCTTTCGCTTTCGCCTTCGAGTCTATGGAAACAATGGTTCGCATGATCTGGCGTATTGTGATTTCTGGAGGCAAGTTTCTTCCCACTGGTAACTAGCTTATTCAAATTAAAGGCTTATCGGGGAATCATCGCGAATACGCTTGGGGCATCCTATCCCTAAGAAGATTGTTTCTCGGTGTCACAGTCTTGTTGCGAGCCATTGCCAGATCTATTTTCCGCACGACACATTCCTCTTTGGTTGCTGATGCCCGATAAATAATCCGGCCTCGAGGGTTAACAATCTCAGACTGGCCTATGTATCGGAGACCACGTTCTATACCGACACGATCGGCGGTGACAGCGTAGACTCTGTTCTCTAAAGCACGGGTCTTCATAGCTTCAGGACAATTGGAAAGAACGAGGTTCGAAGGGTGCGCAATGACCTCAGCACCTTTCAACATGAGAGAACGAGCAGATTCGGGGAAGTACCAATCGAAACATACCATGACCCCAACTTTTCCAAATACCTTGAACTCAAGGCCGGGCTTGAAGAACTTCTTTTCATTGTAGAAAAGGTGAACCTTTCGGTAGGTCCCCATGTACTTGCCGTTCTTCACGACAACTGCCGAATTGTATAGGCTCCTTCCTTTACGCTCAGCAACACCCGCAACCACCATCATGCCGTCCCGTTTCGAGAATTCCTTGAGCGCCTGCGTCGTGGCACCTTCCGGGACTGGTTCAGCCACACTTGCAACTTCTCCTTGATTCCTGAAATTGTAGCCTGTGTTGAACAGTTCGGGTAGGACAATAAGATCAGCCCGTTTACCGCCGATAAGACGAAGAGCCGCATCGACGTTACCCTCCACCTCAAGTATCTTAGGATCGAACTGGACGAAACCTACACGCATTCGAACTACCCCCGTTCAACTGTCGCTGAGCATTCGCACTCTTTGACCGTGATGATAGTGAATGCGCGATTAGAAGAGTTTGTCTTTGTCCAACATCAGCTCAGACTCAATGTATTTCTTTCCGTACATTTTCTTTACTATAAGGAAACGGCGCGCCCTTTCTCTAAGTTCCTTCTCGTAGATCTCGATGATGCCGTCGAACAGGTCAATTATCGTTTGACTTTCTTGTTTGGATGATATCAGCGGGTTTAGTATTGCTAGGACTGTGAAACCTTCTGACTTGCGTTTGCCGATAAAGTCGTCCAACCATTTTCGAGTTGTCAGTGATTTGTGCTCGAGCAATATTTCGGATAGAAGGTCAATTATGATTATCTTGTTTGAAGTAGCTTTGGGCAATGTCTCCATGGCTTTCGTGAAAGTTATGTTGAGGTCGTTGAGGTTCTGAACGCCGGCAATCTTGAAGACATTTCCGCTGTCGGTAGTAATCTTGTCTGCCTGAGGGCTGAACACGTAAAAATCCTTCCGGTATCGACTCGCGAAATCCTGTGTTCTACTCAGATCACGGGACAGGAAGAATACCGAGCTTCCGATCGACAAGTTCGACTCGATGATTTTCGTGAAGAGTAGGTCCCTTTCATCGCACGGTGGAGACATTACCAGAATCGCGTAGCCGGCAGGCAACCCCCCAGCTAATACGGTGTCCAGTTCGTCATACCCGGTGGAGATGCTTTGCCCTGCTGGGATAATTGCCGGCTGCGGGCCTTCGAACCTTATCTCTCTCTTTACGGTCTGCTGGTTCAGTACATTTTTCTGTGCTGTCTGAGACTTCCCCCGTCTCATGAAAACCATCACTGAAACGATCAGAGCAATCGCAACAATTAACCCGATTACTCCGAAAGTTCCGAAGGATAGTGTTGTGGAGGCAACTGCGGTGCTTTGAGTCGTCGTTACGATTGGAATAGTGCTTTGAGTCGTCGTTACGATTGGAATAGTGCTTTGAGTCGTCGTTACGATTGGACTCGAGGAGCTAGTTGTGGATGAGGTCACGGTTGTAACTAGAGTTATGGAAGGTGGGAAGCTCAATTCAATAGATGCATAACCCTTTACAAGTGCAGATACGCTCTTGTTGAAGTAGACGAAAACGAAATAATAAGTTCCGTTGGCTGGAAAGGGCAGGGAGCGATACGGATTGCCGTGGCCGACTGAGTTCACATCAATGAAAAGAGGCGTTGCGGTTGTCGGAAGATTGCAATTTGGGTTTTGAATGGCGTCAAAATCCTTCTGGGACAATATGTAGAAATTGATTGGCGCATCCGACCCATATGTCCCTGTGATTTCCTTCCTCGCTTGTGCTGAGAAAGCAAGGGAAGTTTCGGAACACTGACCTGAGGGGGGCTGATTAACGGTCATCGTCGTTGTTACTGCTGCAGATTGACTGCTCCCATTTGGGATAGACAACAATGGAATCCACAGTGCTGCAAGCAAAAGAAGCGAAATGAGTATTCTAGATCGCATAGTAGACATTTGCCTGCACCTAAAGTGGTCCGACTATTGCAAATAGGAAGCTAATGTGCCTTTTGAAGGCCCTGAGGCTTGGTAGAGTCGGCCGAATAGCCATCATTCGTCTTACTTATTGCTCAATCAAGGGCGAAAGGAAAGTGGTGCCGAGGGCGGGATTTGAATCCGCGATTTGGCCTACGCTTTATGTAGCGTAGTCAACCCGGTCTTCAGCTTCACCACGATTTGTTCGGGTGCTCTCCCAGGCTGAGCTTTCGAGGGAATCTGTCCTACCTCGGCGTTCCCCGGCACCGAGCAAGACAGCTTTCCGCTCAACAACTTAAGCCTTCTTCTAATTGCAACACATTTCATCCAGTGCTGAACTGATCTCAAGCGCCCTACTCCAAAAGCCTTGGAACTTTGGTACACGAGCCAGCGCGCAGTCGGGCAGCTCGAATCAATGTGCGCCTTCGGCATATGTTCGCGTCACAAGACCGTTCGTAATCAGTTTCCGTAACAGGACAATGATTGATGTCACACGGGTTCGCCAAGATTGAGCTTCAATGGTAAACCTCTGTTGTAGCTTGAAAAGGCGGAGAAGTGCACGAAAGTAGTACGAAGGTTTTTAGGCGGAGGTGGAAAGCACTCGAACCGTTGGGCCGGTAGATCAGCCTGGTATGAGCATCGATGAATCAACACGATGCGACCACATCGTCCGCTTGGCATGCGGGAGGTCGCGGGTTCAAATCCCGCCCGGTCCACCAAAAGCAACCCATGTGAGTCTTGAGAGATTTGTTCGATGATAATGGTAAAGCGATGGAGCTGATGAAGGCTCTAGGTTTGTCCGCTGGCGAATCCAAGGTATACCTAAAGCTACTTTCCCAACCCGAAGGCGAAATGTTAGACAAAGTGGTCACGGCATTCGGAATTCCTGCAGCCATAGCTGAGGATTCGTTGAAATCGCTGGCTGACAAAGGCCTTGTAAGAATCTCAAGCAACAGGGTTGAGGTCATCCAACCCCGCACGGTTCTCCAGAAAATACTTGAACAGAGAAAACGTTCGCTCGAAAGCCAAGTGAGCAAGGAAACCTCTGTAGCCTTGGAGTTGGAGAAGCTACTCGAACCTACATATTGGGAAAGTAGGCTCGGGATTAGGCCCGAAGAAATCATCGAACCTTTACGCGACCTTCCAGAAATGGAATTACGAACGGCTCGGATTCTTGGAAACGCTCTGAAAGAGGTGTCAATTTTCGCGGAGACTTTCGGATGGTACGGTAAAGTTCGTGAATCATTATTCCAAGCCCACGACCGAGGAATAGGCATGAAGGTTTTGATGATGGTGAAGGATGACTCAACGAAGAAACGAGCCAAAGAACTCCGCGATGTGGGAATTCAAGTGCGCCACTGCGCCGAGGAATGGTACCCTGTCAGGGGAACCCTAGTAGACGACCAGGAACTTGTTTTCGTGGTCTGGGCTACGAAGAAGAGTGCAGTGCCTCGCCCCATCTACTATCGTCCAAACTATACGAGAAACCAAGGGTTGATCAGGATTTTCCGTGACGCATACTCGAAAAGATGGGAAGAAGGCCAGCCGATCTAAAAATCCTCGCCCGAGTAAAGGCGCGCCACTCCAAATCTCGAGTAGGTTTGTTTGAGCCGATTTAGCAATTTGATTTTGCTCAAGGTTTCGGTAACTCTCACTAAGTGCGCTTCACACTTGCAGTCGCTCGCGCCTAGGTGCTGAAGAATGGCCTGCGTATTCATGTTCTTCCTTATCGCTCGGTTGATTTTGCACTCGAAGCGTTTGTTGGAGATCAAGTAAACGGCTCCCTCGAGCTTACAGCCTCGGCGTGCTGTAAGGTAGTCGATATGCCATCGCTTCTTTTTGAACGAACGATTGTGCCGCGTAAGCCTTCCCTCTAGCGATACGGCTCCGAGTCCTAGAGCTGAACCAGTGTACAGATAGTGGCCAATCTTTACCTTCACGCGTCCAAGCTTTCCGAACCTGACTCGCATAGGTCTTTCACAGGCCAAAACGATAGTGTAGGTTCCTCTCATACGCCCCGTCTCCGAAGCACAAATAGCGCCAAGGTTCATCCTATGAACTGCTTGTGTGAAGGGTATGAAGGCGGTCATTCTTGCAGGTGGGTATGCGACTCGCCTTCGGCCTATCAGCTATGCCTTGCCTAAACTCCTTTTTCCAGTGCTTGGAAAACCGATGATTTACTGGACGCTCGACCTTTTGAAAGGTATCGGCGTCGGCGAAGTCGTGTTAGCAGTAAATTACCTTGCCGATTCACTGCGCATGGAGGTTGGCTCCGATTACAATGGAATCAGCATCAAGTACTCTCTTGAGAAAGCGCCACTGGGAACCGGCGGTCCAATAAAGTTGGCATCAGAGAACACACGTTTTGATGAGACATTCATTGTAACGAACGGTGATGTAATTGCTGACATCGACCTCGCAAAGATGCTGAACCATCACGAGCAAACTGGGGCGATGATTACAGACGCTCTTCACCAAGTGAAGGATCCTACCAGATTTGGAGTTGCTCAACTTGACAGCGAAGGCCGGATTCGGCGGTTTGTTGAAAAACCTAAGGCGAAGGAAGCCCATAGCCGCCTCATTAACGCCGGAATTTACGTGATTGAACCTAAGGTTCTGCAAATGATTCCTGCAAACCGTAAGGTCTCGATGGAGAGAGAGATATTCCCCATTCTTGTTAACGAAGGAAAGCTAAGCGGATTTCCGTTTTCAGGCGACTGGTTCGACATCGGAAGCCTTTCAGATTATCAAAGGGCGAACTTTTCACTACTTGAAAAACATGCCCGGCCGCTAGTTTCGCGTGGCGGTGAAATGAACCTAGCCAGAGGCGCGGTGGTACGAGCACCGGTCATTCTCGGCGAGGGTTCGCGAGTGGAGAGTTTGGCTTCGGTGGGACCACGTGTCGTTGCAGGGA
>Ga0187861_10002078_pt1 | contig 19282 bp, 25 predicted proteins | sample June2016WEW_10_1_3_FD_132986 | JGI IMG/M metagenome (GOLD analysis project Ga0187861, IMG submission 132986) | Peatland microbial communities from SPRUCE experiment site at the Marcell Experimental Forest, Minnesota, USA - June2016WEW_10_100 | ecosystem: Environmental > Terrestrial > Soil >...
GACGTGTTAATAAGACCGGCGTCGCAATGACGTGTCGAGGGAGTAGTAAATACGTCATTGCGAGGAGCCCGCAGGCGACGTGGCAATCCTTCGATTCGAAGGACTCGGACCCTTCGCACAAAGGATTGCTTCGCTGCGCTCGCAATGACGTGTTAATAGGACCGGCATCGCAATGACGTGTTTCCATATGCCGCATGATAAAATTGGTAATAAGAAGTAGATTGGGACAATAAAAATGAAAAATAACAGCCTCGGAGTAACACGCATCGGGAAGACGGAGTTCCGGTGGGGCACGCGCACCTATTTGATGGGCATCATCAACCTGTCGCCGGACTCTTTTTCGGGGGATGGGTTCAGGGATACAGACGATGCCATACTGAAGGCGCAGCAGATGGTCAGCGACGGGGCCGATATCATCGACGTGGGTGGGGAATCGACGCGGCCGGGCGCCGACCCGGTTACGGTTGAGGAAGAGCTGAGCCGGGTGCTGCCCTTCATGCGGCGGGCAGCCGGGATATTGAACGTGCCAGTCAGCATCGATGCCTACAAGGTAGAGGTGGCAAGGCGGGCGCTGGACGCCGGGGCCGCCATGATAAATGACATATCTGGACTTAAGGAGACGGAACTGGTGGAGCTGGCCGCCCAACGCAAGGTTCCCATAATTTTGACCAGCAATGAACGCGGCAAAAACGTTAAAAACATATTATCGACCGTCGATACTACTTTACATAAACTGATTGATGCGGCACTGAAAGCGGGGGTGGATAGGGAGAGTATCATCATCGACCCGGGCATCGGGTTCGGCAAGACGCAGGAGCAGAACCTGGAGCTCCTGAGGCGGCTGGACGAGTTGAAGGCCATAAACCGTCCTATTTTGCTGGGGACCTCGCGTAAGTCGGTTATATTTAACGTGGTGGGGGAGCACGCTGAGGCCAGGCTGGTAGGGACGGCGGCGTCGGTCGCCATCGGCATCAGCAAAGGCGCCGACATCATCAGGGTGCACGACGTGAAGCATATGAAACTGATCGCTCAAATGAGCGACGCCATCGTGCGGGGGCCGGTGAAATGACGCAGGTTTTTATCGGCATCGGGACGAACCTGGAGGACAGGATAGCCAATATTTCCCGGGCCGTGGCCATGTTCTCGAAATATGGCAATATCGAGTCGATGTCATCCGTCTACGAGACCGAGCCGGAGGGCCTGAAGGAGCAGCCGGACTACCTCAACTGCGTGATCAAGGCTGTGGTGGAAGTGGATGCAGTAAAGTTGCTGGCCATCTTAAAAAAAATCGAGAAGGAAATGGGCAGGAAGCGCGGCAAGCGCAACGGCCCGCGCCTGATCGACCTGGACCTGCTGTTTTATAATAACCAGGTGATAGATATCCCGGATTTAAAGGTGCCGCACCCGTGTTTGGAGGAAAGGGCCTTCGTACTGGTGCCCATGGTAGAGATTGCCCGCGGCTTCGTACATCCTATATTGCATAAGTCCATGCTGCAACTGCTGACCGAGCTGGAATCCGCCAGCAGGGTAGATAAATGCCCGGACGTGAAAATCGAAATAAAGGAAAGCTGAGATGTATTTATTAGCGGTAGAGAAGAGTTTCGAGGCAGCCCATTACCTGAGGGGATACAAGGGCAAGTGCGAAAATCTGCACGGCCACAGGTTCAAGGTGGTGGTACGCCTGAAGGCGGAGGAGCTGAACGGCATCGGCATAGCCTATGACTTCACGGATTTGAAAAAGGACATGGCCGAGATCCTGGCCCGCTACGATCACGGCTGCCTGAATGACGTCGAGCCCTTCGATAAGATAAATCCGTCTTCGGAAAATATCGCCCGGACGATATACGACCGGCTCAAGCCGCTTTATTCGGGGTCTGTCGGAATCGACAGCATAGAGGTCTGGGAATCTCCGGAGTCCTGCGCCCTCTATAAGCCGGGCTGAGGGCTTTGGCTCTGTATGTTGGGGGGCAGCAGGTTGGGTATGCCATCCTTGATGGGGTAGGTATGGTTGCATTTATGGCAGATGAGGGACCCGGCGGTTATCTCGCGTTCATTGCGTTCGGCGACTACCAACTCCAGCGGGCCCTTGCACACGGGACACACGATTATCTCCATAATTGATTCTTTCATTTCATCCCATCCTGTTTAGCGGTTTCCGCTACAAGCTCGAAGCGGCCGGCATGAAAATCATTTCCCAGACGGATATTCTAACATTTTGCGTTACGGTGCGCTCCTTGCGGACCTGGGTGGGGACTTCCCTGTATTTGACCACGTCCCTGGTCTTGGTGGTGGGCTGATACTTGGTAGCCTGCGCCGGGTAGCTGACGGTTACCGTGGCCCACGACTGGCTGCTGCCGCCATAGTAACCGGGCCAGGCGGTCCAGCCGCCGTTGTACCCCGGGCCCCAGGGGGACCACGGCCCGTAAGAGGGCCCGTAGGACGGCCCATAGGGTGGGCTGTAGTTATCGCTGGTATAGTACTGGGGCTGATAGTAATTGCCGCCTCCGCTGTTGTTGATATTTATGGTGACGGTGGTGTCCGGGTTGTCGACCTTGAAACTCTGCGACCAGTTGCCGTAGATGACGGCCTGGTTGATCACGGTCTCGGTATGCGTCTCGGTCGACTGGTAGGGCACCATGTCCGTATAAGTTTCGGTGTCGGTATAGTTTTCGGTAATGGTCTCTGTCTCCCAGTAAGTCTCCTTGACCTGCATGGGCACGGACCATATGGGCAGAGACAAGAAAATCAGTAGGACGACGACAGGTATGCCGACAGCCAAAATAATCGTGCGGTTTTTTAAAAAGAACGCCTTAAAACTCATTTCTCGCCTCCTAACTCAGAATAACCGGATGCAAGTTTTAGTTTAATCAATAAACATAGGGCGGGCAAACTGTAAACCGGTCATTGCGAGCGAAGCGAAGCAATCCTTTGATCGGAGGTTTCAGTCTTCGAATCGAAGGATTGCCACGTCGCCTGTGGGCTCCTCGCAATGACGACTTTATTCACAGGTCATTGCGAAGCCGATCGCAATCGGCTGAAGCAATCCTTTGATCGGAGGTTTCAGTCTTCGAATCGAAGGATTGCCACGTCGCCTGCGGGCTCCTCGCAATGATGTGTTTATTCAGGTCATTGCGAGCGGCCCTTGTTTTTGAAGAGGGGCGAGACGGCTTTGAACTCCGGCGTCCCGGCCTTCTGCAGCAGTTGGAAGGCCACGGTCTCGGTGGTGGTGACCACTGCGCCGGCGTCCCTCATATATTCCAGGGCGGTTTTCCAGTCCTCTTTGTACCTCGAGCACACGGCGTCCCTGATAATATGGACGTAAAATCCGTTGGCGATCATGTCGAGGGCGGTCTGCAGAACACAGACATGCGCCTCGATGCCGGCGATGAAAACGTATTTCCGCTCCACGGGCTTGAAATCGTTGCAAAATGCCGGCTCGCCACAGGCACTGAAAATAACCTTCTCCATGGGTTTATATTGATCGCCCAGGTCTTTTACGATCGGGTCGACTGTGGGGCCCAGTCCCTTGCGATACTGTTCGGTGAGAAATATAGGGACCTTCAGGATGTTGCAGGTGGCAATCAACAGGCGGACGTTGTTTTCGACTTTGTGAAAAACGTCCTTGTCCATAGCTGCGGCCAGGTTCTTTTGAATGTCGATTATCAAGAAAAGTGAATTGCGTGCATTGATATTGCGGCCTGTAATCATCATCGGTTCTCCCATATTTGATCCGTACAGGGAGATATTACAGAGGAATAACTCGGGGTGTCAAAGAAGGCTATTTGCCAGTATGAGTTCCTTTAAGATATTATTCGTTAGGTAGAGGACACAACGGATTTCCGAGGAGGACGCACCATGAAAATCGAGCATGTGGAAGGCAAAAAAGCCGGGAAGCTGATGTTATATGCGTTAAGTACGTGTATCTGGTGTAAGAAAACCAAGCAGTTATTAACCGACCTGGGAGTGGAATACGATTATACATTCGTAGACCTCTTGCAGGGCCCGGAAAAAGACGAGACCATGAAAATCGTGGAGAAATGGAATCCCGAATGCTCCTTCCCAACGCTGGTGGTGAATGACAGCCAGTGCATCGTGGGGTTCAAAGAGAAAGAGATCAAAGAGGCTTTGAAACTGTGAGCGAGGATAACCAGATCAGCCAACGGGAGATCGGCTTAGAATACGAGCGATATAAGCGTGAAGCCGAGGGCAGCGGATACCATTTAAATCCGGACGTAGCCTTCACCAGGGGGCTCATTGATGGCCTGCTGGTCAATGAAAGGCGCTACGGGTACCGTTCCTGTCCATGCCGCCTGGCCTCTGGTAAAAAAGACGAGGACCTGGATATAATCTGCCCCTGCGATTACCGGGACCCGGATGTAATGGAATACGGCGCCTGTTACTGCGCATTGTATGTTTCACAGAAGGTGCTGGACGGGACGCAGCAGCTGACTTCCATCCCGGAGCGGCGTCCACCCCCTGCACTGAGGAAAAAGGCCGCTACTGAGCCCGGAACAGCCAAAATCGGCACGCTGCCGCTGCCGGTCTGGCGCTGCAAAGTCTGCGGCTATTTGTGTGCACGCGACGGTCCTCCCGAGATATGCCCCATCTGCAAGGCTAAAAAAGAAAGGTTCGAGCGTTTTATTTAGCCGTGGACCATATTAATAGATCTTCGGGACCTCTTGCTTCTTATCTGCGAGAGTCATTTGACCTGCATATGAAAGAAGTCTGGAAAAATTATAACCTTGCCCGAATCGGCTGGCTGCAGCGTCACGGCTCCATCTATTTCCCCTTCTGGAATATGGTCTTTAAGTATCCCCCGCTGCTGGTCTTCAACGGCATCCTGATGCTGAAGTCCAATCTTATTAACTCGTGCATTGTGCACGTGATCGGCGACAGCCATGTGGTACCGTTCACCTACCGCTTTCCCTACCTGATACACCATATCTCCCAGGCCACAGCACACAACCTGGGCAAGGAGAAGAGCTTCACACGCTCCAGCGAGTATTTAAAGCTGTTTATTTCCAAGATCGATAAGAAAAGGGACGTGGTCATGCTCGTTTTTGGTGAAATCGATGCCCGGGTGCATATCTATCTTCAGTATGGCAAGAGCGGACGGACCAAAAGCATCGATGCCCTGGTAGACGATACGGTGGAAAAATACGGGGAAGTCATCGGCCGGATTAAGGAAGACGGATTTGCGGTTTGCGTTCACGGCATTCCGCCTGCGGCCAGCAAGGAATTCATCACCGCACTGCCATTTTCAGGCAAGCCGCGGGAGCGCAGCGAGATTTCCAGGAAGTTCAACCGGAAGCTCAAAAAGCGCTGTGAGTCGCTGGGAGTGCCCTATATTGATATTCAATCGATAGCATCCGACGATCACGGATTTATCAAGAAGTATTACCTGGCCGATGAGGTGCACTGCAACAGCAGGATAGTCCCGTTCGCCGGCCGCGTCATTAAAACGGCCTTCAAGAAAGAGAAGAGATTTTTGTAGCAACGGCCGCCCTGGCCGGATAGGCTACGTAATGGCGACTTTTTCGGTGGACGGCTTGAACCGGATGCCGTTCCAATCGTATAGCTGCCTGCCGCACTGGGTGCACATGATAAGCGTATTATGGCCGCTGGCCTCTTCCCGTGCCCTGACCAGCTTGCGACAGAAAGGGCAGTAAACCCTTTTGATTAACATTTTCATACCGTGGCCTCCATATAGTTACCTATACTATTCTAACACATAGGGGGAGGCGCGGAATAAGAAAACGTAATTATCCCATCGAGATAAGTGGTTGATTGGTAATCTATCTTATTACTTTTCTTACTGAGTCTGACCCTATCGTCCCAATATTATTGGCACTTTAGTACTATTAAATATTCCATTATTCTTGCACTATTAGTAAGCATAAAGGCAAAAATAAGGAGGCGATAGGATTGGCGATTAATAACAACCTTCTGGAAAAAGCCTTGCGTCATGCGGGAGGCAGGGAAGAATTTGAGCGGCAATATAAGGAGATTAAGAAAAACCACTTTTACATTGATGACAATAGGGTTGAATTGTTGCAATCGTTTGATGGCAATTGGATCGCAGTTTTTAATTCCGTAGTGGTAGCCAATGGCAAGGAATATGATTCTGTTGCTAAAGTATTAGCAAATAAGAAAATGCCTGCTGAGGAAACTGCAATTAGGTTCATATCGAGTAAGTAAACTGCCAGCTCCTTTTAATACATGATCCAGATGGCCTGTGGTACTTGTTATCATGGGGTAATTACGAAAAAAATCCCCCGGACCTCAGCAAAGTCCGGGGGATTTGAGTGAACTGCTATATGAAGTTAGTCTTTAATACCGGCTATCTTTTTGACCATGTTCTTCTTGGACTCGATGTCGTACTGGGTGGTGATAGCGATCTGTTCCATAACGGGTGAGCCGCCGCCATGGTAGCTGCCGACCTGGTGTATTCCGCCGGTGGCGGAGCAGAGCGCGTCGCCGACATACATCCAGAATTTGATGGCATTTTCGGTTTTTATAGCGGGGTTGCGCATAGTGTACTTTTCCAGCAGGGCCTTGGTATCGGGATTGAGGAAATCGGCCTCATGCGGGAAGGTTGCCGGAATGCCACCGGAGATGTCGCAGAGAATCTCTGATTCTCTGTAAACGTTTTCGCCGGTCAGGCAGCGTCCGACATTACAGTAAATCGAGTTAGGAATATAGCTGCCCGGGCCGTAAGGTACAAAGCCCACACCCGGCATATAAACCTCCGGTTTTCCCAGCTCGGATGCTGTAAAACCGGCGGCATAGCCGAGCTCGGTTACCATGATGAGCTCTGCCAGCTTTTCTCTCACGTGGCTGGCCTTGTGCACACCGTTATATTCGGCGGCCAGGGCTGCCGTGCCAACGGTGATGTCGCCGATGGCCGGCTTGCAGCCGGAGTAGCTGTGTCGATGGAACAGGGCGAAGAGAAGTGCGCCTACTGCCCCGTGAACGGTCTCACCACAGAGGAAGACCCTTTCCCAGGGGATGAAGCATTTATCGAAAATGGTATAGGAGTCGGTGGCGCCGGGCATGAAGCCCCTCTTGAAATGCTTGCGCTCCCTCAGGTTATGGATGCTTACGACCTGCTTAATGCCCTCATAGTCTGCCGGGACGGCGAAGGCCACCGCCCAATCGTTTTCAGTTGGAAGCAGCGCGCGGGTGGGAACTACGATGATCTCGTCGGCTGTTGAAGCCTCGGAGTTGTGGACTTTGCATCCGCTGACCACTATGCCGTCGCTTTTCCTCTCAACGACGTGCAGGTACAAGTCCGGGTCGATCTGCTCGCTGGGCCTCTTCATCCTGTCGCCTTTGACATCTGTCTGTGCGCAGCATCCGACCAGGTCTTCATTCTGGAAGCGCTCGAGCCACTTAAGGAAATTCTTGTGGTACTCGGTGTTGCCTTTGTTCTGCTTGTCCGCCTCGAAGGATATGGCGTTGAGCGCATTGGAGCCGTCGATGCCCATGCAGCGCTGTATGCAGCCGCCGACCCGCTGGCAAAGGGCGCGCGTCATATCCTGCTTCTTGTGCAGGTCTTCCTTGCTCTGGTGGATGTGGGTGAAACGGTTAATGGTGTTGCCGGTAATGTGGCTCTTGGCCAGCATCAGGTCCTGTAACGTGGGGTCCTGGGCGAAATCGTAGGTCGATCCGATGGTGTTGATGGTGTTCATCTGCTGTTCATCGGTCCTGTCGATAAGCTGGCCGTCATAATAAATGTTGCGGCGCATCTTACCCAGACGGTCGATAAATTGTTTCTTGCTTCCCAGGCAAGTTTTAGGTGCTTTGGTTGCTTTACTGTCTATTGCCATGATTCCTCCTTATAGCAATGCTTATTATTTACTTTTTAATAAAAATACTACGCCAAAACGGCGTAAAACGGTGTGACATCCATCATGCTTTCAACTTCACCGGCTGCAATTGTTTATGGCCGTTCTTTTTGGGGGACCTTTTTAGCTGGGATAGTAGGGCGGCCGTCTGTTCGTCAGTATACTCCTGAAGGGTGTAGTACTTCTTAAGAAACCAGCCGCGGTTGGCCCAGGCGTTGGCCATCACAATGATATTATGGGCCGCCAGCCGGGCGTCCTGTGCTTCAAAGACGCCCTTGGAAATCCCGTCAGCAATGAGTTTCTCGTAATAGTCGATAACGCGACTTTCCGCCTTGTAGACGATCTTTCTTTCCTTCCCGGGGAGCGAGAGCATGATATGGTTGACGAAATTATGGAAATCACGGTAATTTTCCACGATCTCAAAGTAATTCCTGATGGAATCCCGCAGCTTGTCTTCGCAGGACTTGCCCTTCTCTTCATCGGCAAAGCGGGACAAAGACTGGCAGGTCAGGTCAGAAGTGAAATTGATAATAAGATAGAGTATATCTTCCTTGGAACCGATGTAATGATAGAGTCCGCCGGTGCTCATGCCCAGGGCCGAGGCCAGCTCCCTGGTATTGATATTGTTGTAGCCTTTCTTTATGATTTGTTCGGTAGCTATCTTAACGATATGGTTCCGGCGTTGGTTAACCAGATCGGTATCGCTGCTGAATGTTCTAACTTTTCTCATGGTGTACAGACCGAGCGCTCAGTCGATGAGAGTATGTTAGCACAATAAGCGGCAATAACCAAGTCTGCGCCGGTGCTATAGCGGTTGACTCTAATCGGCTGCTGGGTTAGGATACCCTGTACTTTTAAATAACCTGCGTGGAGCCGGTAACTTAACATAATATTATAGCAATTCAGGAGACGACACATGAAATTCCAGGGAGTGGACTATTACTGTATCGATGACTTATTGAGCACTGAAGAGAAGATGACCCGTAAGATGACCCGGGACTTCATGGAAGACGTTATCAAGCCCCTGGTGGTGGACGCTTTCCATAGCGAGCAGCCTGTTGAAATGAGGAAGTTCGCTCCGCAAATGGGGGAGTTGGGGCTTATCGGACCGTTCATTCCCAGAGAGTACGGAGGACCCGGTTCCAGCTATGTCGCCTTCGGGCTTATCTCCCAGGAGATCGAGCGTGTGGACAGCTCCATGCGCAGCTTTGCGGCCGTTTCAGCCGGGCTGGTTATGTTCCCCATCTGGCAGTACGGATCGGAGGAGCAGAAAATGAAATGGCTGCCGGCCATGGCCAGAGGGGAGAAAATCGGCTGCTTCGGCCTCACCGAGCCTAATGTAGGGTCGGATGTATCGTCCCTGGAGACCGTGGCGGCGAAAAAGGGCAATAAATGGATTATCAACGGCGCCAAGCAGTGGATCAGCGAGGCGTCCATAGCCGACGTTGCCATCGTCTGGGCCAAGACCAGCCAGGGCGTCAAGGGGTTCCTGGTGGAGAGGGGCACTCCAGGATTCGAGCAGAAATTTATGAGCAAGAAGGGGTCGATGAGGGCGGGGGACGTCGGCGAGCTTATCCTTAATGACGTCACTGTCGCTGAGGACAGCATGTTACCTAAGTCGGGAGGGCTGAAATCGCCCCTATCATGCCTGAATATGGCGAGATACGGCATATCCTGGGGCGCGCTGGGAGCAGCTATGGACTGCTACGAAACGGCGCTTAATTACACCGGGGAGAGGAAACAGTTCCGGGCGCCTATAGCGTCGTTCCAGTTGGTACAGGAAAAGCTGGTGACGATGTTGATCGAGATTACCAAGGGGCAGTTGCTCTCTTACCAACTTGGCAGGCTGATGGATGCCGGCAAGGCCAAGCCCACTCAGATATCCATGGCTAAAAAGAATAATGTCGGTGTGGCGCGCATGTGTGCCCGGACGGCGCGCGAGCTGCTGGGGGCCAATGGCGTTTCCCTCGAGTATTCGCCCATCCGGCACATGGCCAATATCGAGTCGGTCTACACTTATGAAGGAACGGACGATATCCATACCCTTATCATCGGCCAGGATATAACCGGTATCTCGGCTTTCGGCGGCGGCCGCTAATCGGGATTGGCCTAGCTATCCGAGAAGTTGTACCATTAAGGTCGGACGGCAACAGTCGCCAGACTTTTATCCGCATAATTATTTAGGAAGGGAAAATTACCATGACCCTTGCATATATTTTTGCCACTATCTGCGGTATCTTCGTTACGGCCGTGCTTGCCCTGGTTTTCTGGACTATCATCAGCAGCCTGCGGGATGAAGCAAAACACAGGAAGCAGGGTGTTGCCCCAGAAAAAGAAAAACCTTCGCCTTCTGATGAAGAGGAAAACCACGACTAATCGGCAGCCTTCCGTTGCTTTTACTGATCTGCTCGCCTGAAGCCAGATCCCCCGTTTTTACATTTATTTGATCGCTGGTGCCTAGTTCCCTTTGATGACGGCCCTCACCTATTTATATCTTTGGCTGTCCGTGGTATGCTCATAATGGCATGAAAAACATAAACTGGTTCAAGCTGGGAGTTATTTTTGTCCTCTTTATAATTTTCAGTGTAGTTGTAGCTTATGCAACTCAAATGGTATTTGCTACCTTTCATTTTCCCATACATAGATATGAGCTGGCAGCGTACCTGACGATCTTCCTGGTTGCTCTGGTGGTAAACCTGTCTCTTATACCTCTGCCCTTTGCTATCTCCCTGATGATTGCCGCGTCCACTACCTGGAATCCGATCTTGGTGGCATTGGCCGGAAGCCTGGGCGCCAGCCTGGGGGAAATGAGCTATTACTACCTTGGATATCTAAGTAAAAAAGTCGCCATACCGGACGATATCATCGGGTACCAGACGGTGAAGGCCTGGGTTGATAAATACGGCATGTGGGCGATTGCCTTCCTTTCGTTCCAGCCGGTGATACCTATTGAAATTGGGGGGCTGGTAGCCGGCCTGGCCAAATATCCTATATTCAAATTTCTCATCGCCCTCTGGATAGGTAAATTCCCCAAATATATCATTCTAATATACCTGGGATCTGCCTTAATGCACTTGATCCCGGTTCTTCGTTAGAAGACTTCCGGCGTTTACCGGTTAGGACTGGTCTTAACCGATGTCATAATTGACTGTTAAGGCAGAAAAACTTGCAGAAAATTGCAGATTATCCTATTATCGTTTAAGAGCGGGATATTGGATATGAATTGCAAAGAGGCAGATAGAAAGGGGAAATCGGGAACTTCCATTAGGAATTGGTCAGGCAAAAAAGTCCGCGCTGCTTTTATTATAACAACTGCATTTATTGTTCTCGTCTCAACATTTGGCTGTGCCAAGGCTAACAATAATCCAAGTATACCTTCAACTAATTCAGCAACTAGCAAGCAATCTTCAAGTAGTTCATCTCAAAATAACTCCGCGGGCTCCAATGTAAATTCCACGCAACCTGCGACGACGCCTACGCCTCAGGCTTCCACCACGGTAACTACGCCCACGCCTCCTCCACCCCCTGCCCCGGTGCAGCAGCCTACGCCGCCTTCGCAACCGGCTGCTACTTTGAACGTCCCCCCCGCCAGCCAATCTAGTACGGGTGATATGATCAAGAAGGAAGCCTGCACCATGATTTTAACCAAGGACGACTTGGGTGAGGGCTGGATTCCTGTGAGCGTGGGGCCTCCATCGATTTTGTATACAAGTTCCGTTTGTCACGTATATTTTACCCAGGGCGGATCATTCGCACCGGTTGTGCAAAACACGGTGGCGGTGTTTCGCACAGTACAGGCAGCCAGCGATGACTATGACAGGGAGAAACCGGCCAACGCTACGGTTTCCAATCCTCCTATAGGTGATGAGTGCTTTCTAAACGACTCAGCCCCCATCAACAGGGAGTTGGCATTCAGGAAGAGCAACGTGGTGGTGTTTTTCTGGCTGCAGCAATACCAAACAGGTGATATCGAACATTATGCTCAGCTGGTGGCGCAGAGGGTCACTCCCTGATCGTAAGCCATATATAATTTGAGCATTAGAGATAAGAATGGAACAGAAGCAGAACAACCAGGACCAGGGTGGGATGATTAAAAGGGACCATCATCACCGTTTTTCGGCCATTTTTGCCGGCCTGTTACTGATTCTCCTCGGTGGACTGCTTTTCATGGCCAGCCAGGGGATAATTCCTTGGGACAAATGGTGACAGTACTTTCTTATTGATCTTGGCATTATTTTACTGATGGACGTTTTTGTCCGCTACTCGCAGGATAAGAATCGAGGTTTTCGAACAGGCAGAATAATAGCGGGCATAGTATTGATTATTATCGGTGCGGCCTTCCATGTTCAGCGCAGTGAACTGGTGGCCACTGATCATCGTTGCAGTGGGCATTGCGGTCCTGGTCGGCGGCTTAATACGCCGTTCTTCGGATAAATAGGGCTGGTTTTCATCTTCCGTCCGCTACCTTAGACTTTACCCATAATTTATGCGAGAATATCTTCTAATTAGTCTCGGTTTACCTGTGAAGCTATGAATTTGGGTATTGCGGGGAAAACGGCGATCGTTTCTGCGGCCAGCAGGGGTATAGGTAAGGCTGTGGCCATTGGCCTGGCTAAAGAGGGCGTTAACATGGCTATTTGCGCCCGCAACGAAGCCGGTCTGCGCAAGACAGCCCAGGAAATTGAATCCTTACATTCGGTGAAAATCCTGCCTATCATTGCCGACCTGACCAAGGCCAGCGAGGTGAAGAATATGGTAGACGAGGCCGTAAACCGTTTTGGCTGGGTGGACATACTGGTGACCAATACAGGAAGCCCGCCGCCCGGCCCTTCGAATTCTTTCACTGATCAGGACTGGGAGTATGCGGTATTACAAAACCTGCTAAGCAACGTAAGGCTATGCCGCCAGGTGCTGCCCCTTATGAAAAAACAGCACTGGGGACGGATAGTCAACATGATTTCTGTTGGGGCCAAACAGCCCCTTGAGGACAATATCTTGTCCAACTCCATCAAAGCCGCCATTGTCGGTATGGCGAAAACATTATCGCAGGAAGTCGCGGCGGACAACATACTAATAAATAACGTCTGTCCGGGCTGGATCCTTACAGACCGTTTGGTTGACATGGCTAAGAAGACGGCTGACAAAAATGGCAAAACCTACGATAAGATACTTGCTGAACTAACGGCTACTATTCCTATAAAGAGGTTCGGTACCCCTGAAGAGGTAGCCAACCTGGCGATATTCCTGACATCGGAGAGGGCGGCCTATATTACCGGCACCACTATTCAGGTGGATGGTGGTCTGATTAAAGGCCTTCTTTAGTTTTTACAGTTCTCAAGATGACTTTGGTTTATTGAGTCCCATTGCCTGTGCGTTCGGGCAGATATTTTTTGCCCGGCAATGGCCGCAGGCAATGCTGGGAAAGAGGGCGAAAAAGCGGAATAGTAGACTTACCGCGCCGCTATTCACAACTGCTTCTGCACATTGGTGCCGAATTCGTTGAAAAAATGCTTGCCATCAAAGACAAGTCTTAACAACCCGCTGGACAAAGCCGACCAGTTTATGTACGAAAAAAGCGGGAGAGCCGCCCTACTCTTCGAGAGTACCCATAGCAATACAACTATGCGCCATAGAGCCCCCAGCGCGCATGGCGGCGGCAACAAATATGGCCTCAGCGATTTCTTCAGGTGTTGCCCCTGCTTTCTTTGAGCGCTTGGTATGCCCTTCGATGCAGTAAGGGCACTGCGTAATATGTGCGCATGCCACCGCAATAAGCTCCTTTATCTTTACATTGAGGCTGCCTTCGGCAAAAACCTTGCTGTCAAAATCCAGGAAGGCTTTCATAATTTCGGGTTTAAGAGCATACATTTTGCCCGCTTTTTCAATTGCCTTTTTACCATAAAAACAGTCTTCCATTAGATTCTCCTAATTTAATTAATAACCGGGATTTCCCATTTCAATTCGCAACGAAGCGATTGTCATCCGGTATTGCCCTTGGTCACGATAGTATCCCTTTGCCATGTGGCTGTCAAAACCACTGTTACAAATCTGCAAATTCTGCCAGCCCCATTCTCCATTTCCGTCCTCATCCAAATTTTCTAACTTTTCAGCCGGTATATCATCTCATACTTGGGAGAAATAATTAGTTGTGATTAAAGGCCAGTGGCGGCGAAATGGGGTGGGAGATACTCCTCATGGTATAATCAGGAAATGTGGTTAGGTAGGAGCTGGAATGGATAAATCTAACCAAAGCAATACGTTCACAAAACCGAGAAAACCTTACTATGCAGTGGACTATAACGTGGGGTAAGGTCACAGGTACCTAGGATAATGTTGTAGAAAGATCAAACAATAATAGGCAATAAGGAGGATTTCGCGCAGATGGCTAGCATAGGCAATACACAGAGTATGGAAATACGCGGCCCGGCAAGCATGCTTCCGCCGCACGTGCAGGCCTTTTACAAGAAAGCCGAAGACAACCTGGAGGAGTTCTGGGAAGAGGCGGCTCTGAGCGCAAGGCACGATATTCACTGGTTTAAGAAATGGGACAAGGTGCTGGAACAGAATTATCCCACCTTCAAATGGTATGTGGGCGGCAAGACTAATATCTGCTACAACGCCCTGGATTTCAAGGTGAAAATGGGCAAAGGCTCCAAAGCAGCCTTCATCTTCGAGGCCGGGGATACCGGCGAGATCCGGACGGTAACCTATATCCAGTTGCTCAACATTGTAAAGGGGTATGCCGCAGCCCTGCGGGGTATAGGTGTCCAGAAAGGCGGCCGGGTGGCGATTTATATGCCTATGAGCATCGAAGCCGCAGCGATGATGCTGGCCTGCGCCCGCATTGGCGCCGTGCACGTGGTCATCTTTGCAGGCTTTTCGCCAAGGGCAATCGCCGACCGGGTGGAGCTCAGCGGAGCCGAATTCGTTGTATGCAAGGCCCGCTCGTACCGACGTGGCAAGCCGGTACTTCTCAAAGAAATGGTGGATGATGCCATAGACAGGCTCCCGGCCGGGCATAAATTCAACCACGCCGTGGTCCTCGATATGCCGGAAGACAAGGACATCCCCATGAAAGCCGGCAGGGATATATTCTGGAAAGACTTCTTGGCCAAGGGGGCGGGGCAAAGCGGAGACTATGTCGAGATGGAGTCCAACGAGCCGCTCTTCCTCCTCCCGACCTCAGGCACCACGGCCAGGCCCAAGGTGACCGTGCAGAACCACGGCGGCTACCAGATTTACGTGTATTCCATGGGCAAGTGGATCTACAACTTGAGCGGCGACGATATCTGGCTTTCCACATCCGACATCGGCTGGATCGTCGGCCACAGCTATAACATCTACGGCCCGCTACTGCACGGCGCCACATCCATTTTGTATGAGGGCACGCCGGACTACCCGCGCGACGACATGTGGTTTGACATGATCGAGCGCAATCGTGTGACCGGTATTTTCACCTCGCCCACCGGCATACGCGGACTGGCCAGGAGCGGCACTGGCCCGTCGCGCAAGCATGATCTGAGCAGCGTGAAGAGGGTGGTCTGCGCTGGTGAAACGCTCAACCCGGCAGCCTGGAAATGGTTCCAGGAGGACGTTTTTGAGAATAGGATACCGGTTATCGACCATATGTGGCAGACCGAGACCTCCGGCGCCATTATCGGCAATCCCTACGGCCTAGGCATGGCACCCATCAAGCCGGGTTCCGCCGCCTTCCCCACACCTGGCGTTATAGCCGACGTTGTTGATGAGAAGGACGGCCGCTCGTTGGGAGTAGGAGAGAAAGGCGTCCTTGTCATAAAGAAGCCCTTCCCAGGTCTGACGCCCATGCTCTGGGGCGACCCCGAGCGCTACAAGACCGACTACTGGGAGGCCACGGTCGGCACCAAGGGCATGTACTACGCGGGCGACGCCGCCGAGCGTGACGCAGACGGCTACATCTGGTTTGCCGGTCGCGCCGACGAGGTCATGAAGATCGCCGCTCACCGGATAGGCACAATAGAAGTTGAGAATGCCCTTGTGTCGCATCCAGCCGTAGTTGAGGCGGCCGTGACCGGCGTTCCCGACGAACTGCGCGGCGAGGTTGCCAGCGCCTTCGTGGTGTTAAGGTACGGCTTCCAGGCCAGCGACGAGCTAAAGAAAGAGCTGATCAACCACATCAGGAAGGAGATGGGTCCCATCGTGGTCATGAAGGACATCGTCTTTATCCACATGCTGCCCAAGACCCGCAGCGGCAAGATCATGCGACGCGTGATCAAGGCCCTCCTCATGAATAAGGACCTGGGCGACATCTCCACCATCGAAGAAGAAGCCTCGGTGGATGAGATAAAAGAAGCGATAAGTAAATTCAAAGTACAGCAACAGTGATAACGCATTTTCAATAATATAAGGAGGATATTCTTGACCAATACATCTCTTAGCAATCCGGCGGCGGTAGGTTTTGCGGGTTTCGGCGGCACGACCCTTCTGCTGCAGTTTCATAATCTGGGCTTCAGCGGAGTCTCTGGTGGGCCTAAGTGTACAATAGACAGAACCTTTTTGCTATCCTTTAGCCTAGCCCAATAAATCGTTCCTCTTGAACTATTCAGGCTTTTGTTAAGAGGCAGGCACAAAATACGGTCGCTCAAAATGCAGGCCTTGGCAGATATGACATTTACGTGCAAAGGATAGGTCAAAAAAGGAACTTTTTTATCCGGGTAACTTGTTGGTCACATAACCGTGGTTGGCGGATCACTTGGGATCCCCATCATTATCAGGAGAATCTACGTAGTTTCCTATAGATTTCATCCCATGATTTAACGCGCTGAACGTTCGTGGGCAGTTCTGGAAATTCCTTCTTGCATGACAGATCACACGTTTCGCATCGATCGAGGGATTCCTTCTTGTTGTGCGAATATGAAAGACGAATGATGGACTGAAGCCAGCTAGATAGAAACCAGAAGAGAGTCAGTGTTTTTCCGCAAACTCAGACAACATATCGATCCTCATACCGTCTATTTCGTGTGAGAGATCAACGAGGTAGTTCGGACACATTCGAAATAAATAATTAACTAGAGTGTTGAAGTCGGTCATACTATTTAGTATTACCCTGTCCTCACTCAGGTGGACTCGGACTATCACAATTCCCAGTAACGGCATAATGTCCGTATATTTGGGATTCTCCCCACTATAAATTGTTTTTGGTTTGTCAGGGCGAGTTCGAGGGCTGATATACAATAATATGTCATGCAACAGTCTGGGATTCTCAATTAATTTGCGTATTGATCTTACGAAAAGGTCCACTGTACGATTGTGATAGTTTGCCAAGGCAATATACTTATTGTAGATACGGTTAGTGGCTCCTGACTGTTTACGAGAAGAGCGAAGCCCATCTGTTACAAAAATCTTGTGTGTATTTAGATATTCAATGGGATTAGTAGCGGTTACTGGGGTTGAATAATCTTCCCATCTTTTCAGAAGCTGGTCCGAATAGCGATTTTCGTAAATATGAAAAAAATCCCGAAGATAATCCAAATAGCAGTTACCATGACTGTCCTTCCTGATGTTTTGGCTAAATAGACTCTCTTGTTTATCAGCAAATCGGCACATGACAGATTTGTCAACGATTACTCTCGGCCAACGAGCTACCTTCGACTCCAGTCTATATGCCTCAATTAGTGCGGGGCCAAAGATAATGTTCTTGTCATCGTCGATTAACTTGCCATATACAATTGATCCTCTTATGGGTACCTTATAATCCGTCCATATGCGCACCTGTAACGATTCTATCCACGCGCATAACACATTGAAATAGTCGAAGGAATTCAAAGGGCAGCTTATTGTTAGGAGGTCAGAAAAATGATGGGTACGAAATGTGTTGATTTCTACCTGCAGGATAGTGTTATCCAGAGCTGATTGTGAGGGTAAAGCTATCTCATCTCTTGCTTTGACCAACATTTGGTGTATGGCCGCAACACTTGATATATCATCACCAGCTTCATTTACGATTTGTCTGAAGCCGAGGATATCTACAAAGGCCAGTATCCGCATCTCATAGTCGCTAGTTTTAAGTCCTTGATGCATAGCGATCACTCCGATACAGATGTATTCTATCACTATCTTGACTATGGAGGAGTGGTCATGGCTTACGATTGAAAGGGGTATTTCAGACAACCTGCAAACTATTAACACCTGGATATATCCAGAATACTCCTACTAAAAGTACCGGCGTGCAGCTATTGAAGCTGCGGCCGCAATTGACAGTTCTGATATATATGATGTACTTGTTTAACATGCTTAACGGATTGGTGAGAAATGACGGATAAATTGCTCAGGAACACAACCGAGGAGATTTGGAGAGAGGCGAAGTCAAAGGCGGCCCTGGAGGGAAAGAGCATGAAGCAATGGGTGGAGGAAGTCATCGCGGACAGGCTGGGCATAAGGGATCTACTCAAAGAAAAGAAAGACATGAGGAGGAAGCACGATGAAAGAGGGACAGTTGGTGATGATCAAGGAATGCCACAAGATACCGTAGTTGGTGGGCAAGACGGCCGAGGTGGTCGTAGCAAACGGGCTACAACTCGGAAGTAAATATCCCACTCATGTTGTCATAGAGGGCTATTCGATCAGCTTTGAAGCAGGTGACGGAAAATGACGCCACTATGGAATCCGCCGAAAAGGAAACTTCCGGGTTAGGCAACGGACAAAAAAGGAAGGCAGCGGAGCAGGTGGGCAGGAACGGTTCTGAAGACTATATAACGGGCTAGATTAATTTAGGCAAGTATCCCTTAGCACCTAGTAAACCTCTGGTCAGGTCAATGTACACTTAGGTTCACCAACATGTACGGTAGGCAGAAGCCCCAGGGTTTTCTATTTGGGGGTCTGTTTTGACTATTAGGAAAGTGTAGTCCAGACTTCTCTCATTATCTTTTACTATAACCTCTTTGACGAATCTCTTAGTGAAGGACTTCCTTTCGGCAGTCGAACTCTCGGTAATAAGTAGATCATGTAAATTATTTATGTAGCGAGTTACCGTTTCCAAATCTGCCGGCTCCTTTTCTGGCTTTCAATTCCCTTTCCAGCTCCCATTTTTGAGACTCCAATTTGACATTATGTTCTTGAGGTGCTTTATCCTCTAAGATAAATCATCAAGGTAACCTTGCCGGTCTCGATGGCCTCCCCTAACCGATCTAACCCTCTATTGCCTTCGTATAGCTCTTTCATTATGGCATCTAGTTGAGCATCTAAAATACATTATAGAGCGTAAAAAGCCAAAAACGGGCTTACCATACAATTAATTCTTCAGAACAGCGATTTATAACCAGTTGCTTATAGTCGATATTGTTGTTTTCTCAAACTGAAAGTAAGTCAAAGCTATTTACTTGACCTTGAAAATTATTGATCGTGGTCATAACAAATCACATGTTAACGATTAGGTATGCCTTGTAATACTATTAGAA
>Ga0187861_10002086_pt1 | contig 19240 bp, 17 predicted proteins | sample June2016WEW_10_1_3_FD_132986 | JGI IMG/M metagenome (GOLD analysis project Ga0187861, IMG submission 132986) | Peatland microbial communities from SPRUCE experiment site at the Marcell Experimental Forest, Minnesota, USA - June2016WEW_10_100 | ecosystem: Environmental > Terrestrial > Soil >...
CAGGGCCGAGGCAACAGCGGCGTGTACATGCAATCCCGTTTCGAGACCCAGATCGTGGATTCGTTTGGCCTGGAAGGCAAGAACAACGAATGCGGCGGGATTTACAGTGTGAAGGCCCCGCTGGTGAACATGTGTTACCCGCCGCTCTCGTGGCAGACCTATGATATCGAGTTCACCGCGGCTCAGTATGAAGGCGGCAAGAAAGTCAAGAACGCGGTCATCAGTTCAAAACACAACGGCGTGCAGATCCAGCAAGATACCGAAGTGCCGCACTCCACCACCGCTTCGCCGCAGCAGGAAGGACCGGACCCTGCGCCGTTGTACTTGCAGGGGCACGGCAATCCCGTGCGCTTCCAGAATGTCTGGTTCGTCGAGAAGAAATAGCCCGGGTTATTCGCCACAGAGGACACAGAGGACACAGAGATCACAGAGAAAGGACCTGAGGGTTTTGGATTTTGGATTGGCAGGGGGCCGGTTCATGGTTGAGGGGATCTCCTGTGACTGTTAAGAACTGCTTCAGGCACCAATGCGTGTCTTGCACACGGCTGGGTCGCGTTTACAGTGAAAAATGGAGTGAACAATGATCTCGGGCTCTTTAGCTTGAAAGAACAAGAGGTATGGGAATCGGGCCACCCGTGCTCGCCTCACGTGTTCTGTCACCATGGGAAATCGGCTAGGGTGTTTCTAGATTTCCGCCTTGCATGCGCGCACGGCGGCCTCAAATTTTTCGCCAAGACCAGGCCGCTGTACCTCATACCACTCACGTGCTTCACGTAGTTCGGCGCAGGCTTCGGGGCGGACGATAACGGGCAGGCTCATTTGCGCGGGCGCTTCGACTGCTCCAGGGCTACGTCCCACGGCACGGCTTCTTCTGGATGCAGTTCGTGGGCCTGGACGCGCCGCTCCAACTCCGCCTTCTGTGCCGGAGTTAATTCGGGGATGTCCGCATCGTCAAGGGAATCCCAAAGGTCGCCGATGAGCCGCAGCTTCTCTTCAGGCTCAAGCCGAAGCAATTGTTGGCGCGCCAATGCCGTCATGCTCACAGTCTCCTCAGAAGCAAACTCTACCCTCCCGGCAACCTGATGTCCACCTGCTTCCGGCTGGGCAAACCCGGCAATGTGGTGCGTGATTTATGTTCTCTAGCGATGCGTTCCCTGCTGCGCTTAAGCTCAGCCCTGACTGAACCCCAACTAACAACATCCTCAGGGTTCTTCTCATCCTCGGCCAGGCGCCTTTCGAGATCCTTTTTCTGCCACACCGACAGCCCAGTGGGGGAGTCGGCGCTAGGGAGCCGCTCCAGGGCAATGCGTTCCCTGTCGGCCTTAAGCCTGGCCTTAACCTCCTCCCAGCTCACTGAATCGTCAGGGTTTTCCTCATAGGCGGCAAGACGCTCCTCAATCAGTTCCTTCTGCCACCTTGGAATAGCTGTGTCATCATCCTCGGCCATGCCGTCCAGAACCTCTTCCACCAAACGGGCACGTTCGGGGACGCTCAACTTCCTGATCTCTTGCAGCAATAGTGCACTCATCGGCAAAGCCCTCAATCATCCTTTCTCAATTATAGCACGCCCCTAACTCTTCACAATCTTCCACACCAGTTGTTCCAGCACTTCGCGCGCCGACAAGCCGCTGACGCGCAAATCCAGGTAGGCGCGGAACAACGCCTCCATGCTGGTGCGCAAAGACGCGCTGGAATGTTTGCGCAACAGGCGCCGGAGCTGCTCCTGGCGCGGGCCGAAGACCTTCAGCTCGCCAAAGAGTACATACTCGGTCTTGCCGGAATCCAGCGCCGCCCAGGCGTCCTGAAGCTGCGCGAGGCGCCAGGTCAGCGCGCCGAGAAGGAACATGGTAATCGTGCCTTCGTTGGTCACGACCTTGCCCGCCTTGGTGTTGTCAACCAGCCCGCGGTCGAAGATGCCGCCCAGGACTTCCAGCGCGCGGGCCGCGTTGCGGTCCGCCGCCGCATCCACGAAGTTGAAAGCATTGTACACGTTGGTCGCGGCGCATAGCTCCTCGATGTGCTGTTCGGTGACCGGCACCTCCTGTTCCGCGCCGGCCCCGGGTGGACGGAGCGCGAGGGCCAGCTTGTCGAGTTCCTCCGCAAGGATGCCCAGGTTCTTGGCGCTGCGGTTGAGGAGCGCCAGGAGCGCGCCGTGGGAGAGGCTCAAGCCGCGGGCGCGTGCGCGGCGTTCGAGTTCCGCTTCCAGTTCCGCCGTCTCGCCAAAACGCCCCAGCAGCGGCTCGCACTCGGCCACGCCATTGTTCGCGGCCAGGCTCTTGTAGAAGCGCGTGTTCTTGAACATGCCATAAGCGGACGTTTCCAGAATCAGCGTCGCGCTGGCCGGAATGCGGCCGGCGTTGCGTTCCAGTATCTCGCGCCAGTCCTTATCGGTGAGGAAGATGCCGGCTTCGCGCACCACGACCAGCTTCAGATCGTCCGCGGCGGCGAACATGGAACCGGTGCAGGCTTCGTCGAGGATGTCGGCCGGGCTGGGCGAGGCGTTTTCGTCCGCAGCGGCCGGACCGTGGAGCGTTACCACGTTCGCGCTCTGCCCGGGGCCAAACGCCGCGGCCTTGGCGGCGGCAAGCGCCTCCTCGCGCAGCGTCGTCTCGGAGCCGAGGATGACCAGCAGGCGCGGGAGCGTCTGCCGGGTCCACCGTGAGGATTTTGGATTTTGGATTTTGGATTTTGGATTTTCAGTCAGCATGTGGTCACTTGCCTGGCTCCAATGAATACTTCAGCTCGGGGATGGGGTTGCCGTTCTTGTCCTGGAGATGGGCGCACATCTTCCAGTCGCCGTTCGTCTGCGTCACGCGCAGCAGCAGCTTGTTCGCCCCCGCCTTAAAAGCAACAGGCACACGGTCCTCGCAGGATTGGTAGCCGCGGTTCTTCAGGTTGGCGAGTACACGCTTGTCATTCAGCCAGGCGACCAGGCCGTCGTCCGCGCCTGCCGCCAATTCGGCTTCCATTTCCTTGGGAGCGAGTACCCACACCAGGGCGTAAGCGGAAACATTCTCCCCGCCGTACAGCTTCAGAAAATCAACCACGTATTCCTGCTCCAGCCCCAGCTCAACGGGGCGCTCGGCCTTGGCCCAGCCGATCTGTTTCTTGCCCTTGCCCGTGTATGTGCGCGCGCTGCCGAAGGCTTCGGATTCCACGGGCTGAGGAGTATCAACCGTGCCGTCGCCCTTGTTGTCGAACGGGCCGATGACCCAGTAGCAAGGGACCGAGGGGCGGGCGGCCAGCGTGGCGTGCAGCGTCAAGGGTGCACCTCGCCAGGCGAGCTCTGCCTTGGCGCAGACGCTGAAGCTGCCGGTGTGTCCGGGGGAGACGTTCGGCGCCCAACGCACTGCGGCCGGGCTGTCCGGGGAGACCTCGAACTGCTCGACAGTTTTGGGAGCCTCAACGGCCGCCTCGGGTGTGCTGGAGAAGGCCAGCGTGCCCGCAACTTTGCTGTCCTGAGCGCCCTTGACCACGGCCAGGAACGTCGTCTTGCCGGGGCTGTCAGGATCAACGCGCAGCGCGAGGGCCGCGCCACTCAGCTCCACCAGGGCAAGCCGGGCTTCCGCGGTATCGGATTTGCGAAGCGCCGCGATCACTTTCTCGAACCCGGTTCGGTACGCGGCCAGCGCCTCCTCCTGCACCGCGGGGTCCTTGTCCATTGCGCCAACCAGTTTGTTCCTGAGATCCAGCAGCGCGGCCGGCGCTGTCCCGGCCATGCGCCAGACTGCGCGGCAAAGGCGGTAAGCTTCCTTGTCGCCTGCGAACCGCCAGCGGTTGGGGGGCGCGGGTTTGCTCAAGTCGGGTTGGGAAGCGGGCGGCTCCTCAAGGTACGGCGTGATTTCGTGTCTGCCGTCGCGGCTCAGCAAGGCCATAGGCCGGCCCAGCAGGTCCGCCCGTTCCGTGGGCGTAAGCGGATAGGAAGCCGTCATTTCCTTGAGGGCATCCCCCGTGCCGGATTTGACCGTCACTTGCAGACTCTCCTTGGCAATTCTGACGGTCAGTCCCAGCCGGTTGGTCTTCTTGGCGGCTTCGAGCAGTTCTTGCGGGAAAGCAGTGTCTTTGCGTCCGGCACCCAATTTCAGAAGCGTGCCGTCGAGGATAAGCGCCTTGTTCTTGTCCACGGCGATGCGCAGAAGTTTGCGCCCGTCCACGCTCAACCCCAGCCCGGCCCAGCCCTGGTTGGGAGTACGATGGAAGTCTATCGTGCAGCCCACAGACGGCTCGGCCGCACCGAGTTGGACCGCGCCCACAAGGGGCGGCCTGGGCGCGCGCGGGTAGTCCAGGCGCAGAGGCTCGGGAGGCAACGGCTTCCCCGGCGGGCAGTTGAGGTCCATCTGGGAGAAGTACTTCGTGTCATGCGGCCAGCCGTAGGATTGCAGCGTCTCGCCCCACTGCTCCCAGCCCCAATCCACGTGAGTGAAAGTGTTGTGCCGCTCCTGGAGCCAGGCGCGCCATTCCGCATTCAGCTTGTCGAGAGAACCGCCGCACAGACTGCGCAGCACCTCCACATACATAAGGGTGCGGGCAGGGCCCGCCACGCGCGAACTGAAGATCTCGTCCCGCCAGATGCGCCACTTCATCAGGCGCTCGGGATTAGTCCAGAAGAAGGCCGTGAAGAGCGTGTGCGCGCTGGCGTAATATTCCTTGGGCGTCTCGCCGCGGATGAGTTCTTCGAGGGAGAGCACGCCTTTCTCGCGCATGAGGCGCAGGCCGGCGTCTACGGGATTGTTGATGGGCGCTTTGTCGAAGACGGCCACAGTGAGCTGCCGCTTCTCCGGATCGTAAACATGATTGGCGAAGAAGTGAGTTATACCCTCGGTGAAGACCAGCGGCGTGTTGAAATTGCCCTGCGACACCAATTGGAGCAGGTGCAGGTTCTCGTGAAGCGATATGTCGTTGCGGTGATAGCTAAGACCGCCGCTCGGATAATTGTACGCGGCGAAACTGGCCGGCAAGGTGACGCCGCCGCCGCCGCCAACCCAATAGTCGTTGATGTCGCTGAAGACGCCCTTCTGCATCAGTTCGAGCGTGGTCGCGTGCGTAAAGGCCATGCGGGTGGTTTCAATGCCGTACGGTTCGCAGCCGATGACTTCGACGTAGTGCGGGTAGGCCAGTTCGGCCAGAATGAGGAAATGCTCGGCCAACTTGTCGCCGACATTGGCCTTCAGCGCGTAGTGCTGGCTGACGTACCAATCGAAACCCGGGGTGTTCTTGCAGCTATGCTGGCCGCCGAAGATCTTCGGAATGTTCTGGCCGACCTTCTTGGTAACGATGCTCTTGAGCGTAGACGTCCTTCCGCTGACAAGCACTTCGCACGGCGTCTCCGCCGGGGTGGGGACGTCCTCGGCGCGGACCGAGGACAGAGACTGTTTAGTTTCAGTTGGCTGTTTAGTCCCAGTCAGCTCCTTGGTTCCAGTCAGTTCCTTAGTTTCAGTTGGCTGTTTAGTTCCTATTGGCTGTTTAGTTTCAGTTAGCTGTTTAGTTTCAGTTACCTGTCCGCCCGGCGTAGGTTCTGTTTTGACAGGAGGCCCCTTGCCACCGCAGCCAACTGAAATTAGACACTCCCCCAAGGCAAGGACAAGAGCGCAGCACAGGCCAAGCAACGTCAGCCCTCCCCCTACGCCCTCCCGCAAGGGGAGGGGGCGAACAAAGCCGCCTCTTACGAACGAACCAGGCTTCATCATTCCAGGGTTACCCATTTTTTCTCCCGCGCCGCTTGGTAGATCGCCTCCATCACTCTCACGCGCGCCGCCGCCTCGCGCGCCGGCACCAGCGGCAGGTCCTTCTGGCCGCCGATCGCGTCCAGCAACTGGAGCAGCGGATGCGGCGGGCCTGCGGGCAGCTTGCCCCACGGCCGGGCGCCGTCCGCCCCCTCGACCTTCTTCGTGCGCAGGTACAGCCGGTCGTTGAACATCACGGCGTGGCCTTCCGTGCCGGAAACCAGCAACCCCACGGGGTTCGCCGGTTCCACCCAGCCTGCGGAGAGCGTCCCCGCCGCGCCGTTCTTGAAGCGCAGCGTGGCCTGCCCGGTTTCGTCGCACTCAGCGTAGCGGCCGGTCACCGAGCGCAGTTCCGCGCTGACAGCCTCGACGTCGCCCAGCAGCCACATCAGCATGTCCAGAGCGTGCGTGCCAATATCCGCGAACCCGCCGAGCGCTCCGCACTTCGCATCCACCGTCCATTTCCATTCGTCGTCGAACGAGCCTTGCAGCACGCAGTCGTTGCAGAAGGAGCAGTGGGCGCGGACGATCTTGCCGAAGTTGCCCTTGGCCAGGTTCTCCTTGATGAAGATGTGCTGCGCCACCGTGCGCAGGACGTAGCCCGTGGTGAAAAGCACGCCCGCTTTCTCGACGGCGGCGGCCGTTTCGGCGCTGTCTTTCGCGCCCACAGCGAGCGGTTTTTCGACGAAGATGTGTTTCTTGGCCTTGGCCGCGGCGGTGACCAACTCGGCGTGGCGGCCGGTTTCCGAAGCGATCAAAACCGCAGTCACCTCCGCATCGCCCCAGATTGCAGCCGCGTCTGCGACGGCCTTGGCGCCCAGTTCCGCGGCGCGCTTCCCGGCCCGCGCCGCATCGTGGTCCCAGACGTACTTCACGTTCACGTCCGGGCGCGTCTTGAGAATGTTGACGAACATCGGCGTGTGGATGTGCGCACAACCGGCCAAGGCCAGCGTGATCTTCTTCTCGTCCGCGGCCTCAGCCAGCCGGCCGGCTGTCGCCGCTACGGCGCCGGCAAGCGCGGCGCTCTTCACAAAGTCCCTGCGTGTGATGGGGGTCATTATCAGTTGTTCTCCAGTCTTCCTTGCGGCCAGGTCTTGTTCTTGATCGGCTCCAGGATCGCCGCCACTTCCTTGGCCAGGGCCGGGTCGCAGGGCGCTTCGAGGGCGGCGAGGTTGTTCTTGATGTGCGCTGCCGTCGCCGTCCCGACCAGGGTCGTGGCGATGTCTTCGTTGGCCAGAGCGAACTGCATGGCCAGGCGGCTGATGTCCGCGCCCTGGCGCTTGCAGCACGCCGCCGCCTGCGCGCAGGCCCGCTTGATGTCTTCTCCCGCGGGGTGCCAGGAAGGCGGGCCTTTTTCAGAGAGCAGCCCCATAGCCAGGGGCGAGGCGCTGATGATGCCCACCTGCCTAGCCTTCAGGTACGGAATCAGGCCCAGCAGCGCCGTGTCGTTCAGGCAGTAATGGCAGTAGGAGAGGATCGTGTCCACCGGGGCCTGGTCAATGACGGCTGGGAAGATCTTCAGCGGCAGGCCTGTGATCCCGATGAAGCGCGTCTTGCCGGATTTTTGCAGCTTGCGCAGGGCGGGCACCGTTTCTTCCGGTATCTGTTTCAGCGCGCCGAACTCGATGTCGTGGCACTGGAGCAGGTCCACATAGTCCACGCGCAGGCGTTTGAGGCTCTCTTCCAGGCCCGCAGTGACGCGCTGGGCCGAGAAGTCGAAGGTGTTGTCGCCGTAGCGGCCCACCTTGGTGGCCAGGCAATACCGGCTGCGCGGCACCCCCGCCAGGCATTTGCCCAGCATCGTCTCGGCCTTGGTCAGCCCGTAGTAGGGCGAACAGTCGAAGTAGTTTATCCCCGCGTCCAGCGCCGTATGCACGGCGCGGACACATTCCTCTTCGGTCACATTGCGGAACACCCCGCCCAGCGGGGAAGCCCCAAAGCCGATCACCGACACTCTCATCCCCGTCTGGCCCAGAACACGGTATCTCATCGTTTCCCTCCGCGGCCCCTGAACTCTTGGCCATGCCGCGCATAGTATAGCGGCAAAGCCGAATTCTTCATTTTGAATTATGCCTGTCGCCCTCATAATTGTGCCGCAGTTCATGTTTCCGGAAGAGGGGCGAAGATGACAAGTTCACAGGGCAACGCGGGAGCTTTCCAGGGCACAACCGTCCTGGCGGTGCGCCGGGGCAACGTGGTGGCCGTGGGCGGCGACGGGCAGGTGACACACGGCACGACGGTGCTGAAGGCCACGGCGCAGAAAATCCGCAAGCTGAAGAATGGCGTGCTCGTGGGCTTCGCCGGTTCCACGGCCGACGCGATCGCCTTGCTGGAACGCTTCGAAGGCAAGATAGACCAGTTCAAGGGCAACCTGCGCCGCGCCAGCGTGGAGCTAGCCAAAGAGTGGCGCACCGACCGCTCCCTGAGGCGCCTGGAGGCCATGCTCGTGGCCGCCGACAAGGAAGCCCTGCTCCTCGTCAGCGGACAGGGCGACGTGGTGGAGCCGGATGACGGGGTACTCGGCATCGGTTCCGGCGGGCCGTATGCCTTGGCTGCTGCCCGCGCTCTGCTCAAGCACACGCAGTTGCCGCCGCGCCAGATTGTTGAGGAAGCCCTCAAAGAAGCCGCGGCGATCTGCATATACACGAATGAGCACATCATGGTCGAGGAGATCACAGGCTGAGTCTCAAGCCTCACGCCTCAAGCCTCACATCGGAATGACTCCGCGCTTCCGGCTGACCTCAATAACAGCGTCGCGCAGCTTCTCATACACTGGCCGCGGGTTGGGGATGGCTTCGATTAACAGGTCTGGGTCCAGCTTGTCGCTCGAAAACACCTCGATAGTGCCGACGTTCAGCATCCGGTCCCAGAGTGTTTGCTTCAACTGGACATCCTTTACCCGGCCCAGGTCCAGGGAGTCCACGCGTTTGACCAGCAAGCCCTGTTCGCGCTCGATCAGCCGCCGCGTGATTTTGTAGCGCCGGCTCTTTATGCTGGCGGCGGTATAGGCCGCCATCAACCCGCAGGCCACCGCCAGGGCCAAGCCAGGCACCCAAAGCCAGGGCTGGTTTTCTTTGGCGCCCCAAACGGCGCCAGCCAAGCCGAGCAGTCCCAGGAGTCCGCCGGCAAAATACGCCCTGAAGCCCAGCCACTGTGACACTGGGCCTTCGAAGATCGTCGGATCTTCGTCCGCTGCGCCAGCCTTGGGCGCGCCCGGCTCGCTGCTCTGCGGCGGGTGCATGGGCGGAAGATCGGGATTGGGTGGGTTGTTCATGGCAGTCACTCCTGAAAAGTACCCAGCGGCGCACAGGAACGCAAGGGAAAACAGGCCGGGGACGCCACATGTCCCTCTCCCCTGTGGGGAGAGGGACTTGCGTTGCGACAGCTCATTTCTTCCACCAGTCCCCGTCCTGCTCCCAAGACTGGCGCTGTTCCTCGTGTTCGGCCATGCCGCCGTAGGCCGCGAGCTGCCGCAGCATGTGCCAGCTTGAGTAGGCCAATACTCCAAAGAACACCACAGGGAACAAGCCGTATCCCCGCCCGAGGAAGTGGAGCACCAGGCCCAGCACGGCCATCAGCAGCGCGGCATAAAAGGACACCTTGAACACCAAGCGGTCCCCGCGCCGGGGCGCCTTCCAGGTAACCGCCTCGCGCAGGATCTGGCCGCCGTCGAGGGGAAATATAGGCAGCAGGTTCACCGCGCCCCACAGCAGGTTGAACCACAGGAACGAGTCCAGCGCCCAAAGAAGGTAAATGTTGGGTGCAGTCATGCGGCCGTTTCTCAAGGCCAACAGGACACCGTAGGCCAGACCCCCGAGAATGAAGCCGGCGCCCGGTCCCCAGAGGCAAATCAGTATCTGCGGCCAGTGCCCCGGGGCTTGGCGGCCCCCGGTACACAGGCCGCCAAAACAGTAGATACACACGCGGTTTTCACGGTCGCCGAAGTACCGTCCGCAGAGCGCGTGGCCGAACTCATGCACCAGGATGGAGAAGAGCATGCAGCCGACGCTGATCATGACCAGGGAGAACGGCACCGACTCCTGGTAGCACAGCAGCAGCGCCATCAGCCAGAACGCCGGATGCACGCGGACAGGCGTGCCCAACATTCTCCATCTCAGGTCCCAGGGGGTGCGCCGCGGCTCAACCAGAATCATCTTTCTTATCCTATACGGTGCGCGGCGCGGCTTCAAAATCTCTAAAATGCCGTTTTGTGACGGCAAAGTTGCGTTGTAGTGCCAAGGCCTGCTGCCCTGTTACGTCGAACTGACCCAGCTTTCGTGTACCAGGGCCTCAGCCCTGCCGCTGTCCAGCGTCCTGAAATAGGCGCCCTGCGGGGCCTGCTGGGTCAGCAGTCTTACGCGCGGTTGGACCTCCTTTTGCTCAGTTTTCCCGCTTTGCTGCGCCCCCTGCATTGCCGCCAGCACGTCCTCAGTCTTGGGCTGCTCGAACTTCTCGTCCGGCTGCAGCTCCGACACCGCTTCGGTTGCGCTGGCGCTCAAGAGCTTGGGCCAGAGCTTTTTGAAGAGCGCGTGGGAACTGTAGGCGTCCGCGCTGTTGAACCGGCCGTTAATGGCGAACGCATAGCCAATCACGTCGGGCTTCTGGTCGGCGATACCGGACAGCGCCTTGACGTGCGCCTCAATGCTTTCCTGGACCTTGGTGTGCTCCAGCGTCAGTTGCAGGCTGGTGACCGAAGCTTCGTCCACTACCTCGGCGCCCAGGGCACTGCTCAGCTTGGTTTGCGATTCCGCGACCTGTTCCCAGACCTGCTGCTGGCTGCTGCCCGCCCTGGTGGCCAGCTTGGCGCCTCTCGAGGAGATCTGGAGCGTAGAGGAACTGAACTCCGCGGCGCTCTCCGCGCCGCGTCCGCGCCAGCGCCCCCGCTCCACGCAGAAGGCGGAGATCGGCAGCTTGCCGGACTTGGCGGGCGCGATGAAATCCACGGCGAGCACCCGGTCCTGTTTGCCGCCTTTCACAATGTCGCCGGACTGGATGTAGATTTCCTCATCGGAGAGGTTCTCTATCGCCAGCTCTCTGACGTCCTCGGTCTCGTAAACGACGGCCTTTTTCTGCTCCAGTGCTTCCTGAAGCGTCAGGTAAGGCCTGCCGCCCGGCCGGTCCGGGGCATGAAGCAGGAAGACGGCGAGGTTTTCATGCGTGTACGGCCCGGAGAGTTTATAGTCTGCGTCTGCAACTTGCATGTGCGGTCCCTCCCCACGATGAGAAGCCAAGGCCTACACCCGGCTCTTCTTCCTTAAGTTTACCCCCTCGCCAAGGCTTGGCAACCGCAGGAAACAACGGCCAGCCAAAGGGAGCGCAGGATTTCGAGTTCCGGGTTTGGCTGTGGAAAACCTCAAAGTTGCGCGTAATCTTACCGTGTCGTGGTGCGTCAGGCTAATCACTGTGAGGGATCCATGAAGAATACGAACATCTGTCTCGCCTTGGTCCTGCTGGCCTGTCTGCCGGGCCTGAGCGGGAGCGAAACGGGAACTGAGTGCTACGTCAAGAAGGCGACCTGGCAGGAATCGCTGGCCGCGGCCTGGGAGGCGGCGAACAAGCGCGAGGCCGAGAAGCCGGCCGCCGCGGCGCCCGCCAAACCGGATGACGAGTGGGGGCCGTGGTACTACATCGGCACGTTCCAGACCCCGGGCAAGAGCTCCTTCACGGAAGCGTTCCCCCCGGAGAAGGAGTGCGACTTCACCAAGCCCGTCGGCAAGCTCCGCTGGAAAGCCCATCCCGAATGGGATGACGGCGTGTGCCATGAGCTGCACGCCGGCAGCAACACCGCCACGTACCTGTGCCGGATCATCAAGGCCAAGACCCCCAAGACCGTCACCGGCTATTTTGGCAGCGACGATGGCATGGTGGCCTGGCTCAACGGCAAAAAACTCATCTCCCACGACGTGCCGCGCGGCGTCGAGCCCAATTCCGACCAGGCGAAACTCGAACTTGTGGCCGGCGAGAACAAGCTGCTCTTCAAGGTCCACAATCAGTCCGGCTCCTGCGGCTTCTACTTCTCCACCTCCCCCACCCCAGGCGCAAACCAGGGCCACAAAGGGCAAGCGCGCGAAGCCCTGTGGGAACTGGTGCAGCGCGACTTCCCCGACGGCGAAGCGCGCAAACAGATGGCCTGGGAGAGACAGGACAAAATCTGGGACAAAGACTGGCCGGGCGGCGACGTGAGCGCCCTCACGCAACGCTATGCCCAGGCCACCGCGCCGCTGCTGGCCGCTCAAGCGCGGGACCTTGCCGCCAAGGCCAAGGATGCGAAGGACCTCGCCGCTGTCCGCCAGGTCTATCACCGCTCCAAGGCTATGGAGGAGGCCACCGCCCAGTTCAAGGACTTCAATCTCTCCGCCTTGCGCCTGGCCATTGAAGACCTGGTTCAGACCTACGGCCCAAAGTACGCGAAGGGCAAGGAGTATCTGGCGCGGCTGGCGGAGATCGAGAAGGCCGCCGGCGAAGTGTCCGCGACGGGCCAGAAGTCCGATCCCGCGCGCTTTGCACAGGTGGCTGAACAATGCAAGGCCTTGCGCAAGGAAGCCTTGCTGGCCAACCCACTGCTCGACTTCCAATCGCTGCTGCTGGTCAAGCGCAGCCCCAAGCAACTGGGCATGCCACAGAACTGGCAAGGCAACTGCGCGCTGGCCCGCAACGGCTACGACAACGAAATCGCGGTCCTCTCGCCTGTCAGCCCCGAGGGCAAGCTGAGCACTTTGTACAAGCCCAAGAACGGCGAGTTCGTCGGCGACATCGTCCTCCATTTCGATGCTGACAAAATGGCCTTCTCCATGCCGGGCAGCAACAACAAGTGGCAGGTCTGGGAGATGAAGAGCGACGGCACGGGCTTGCGCCAGGTAACGAGCGGCGAGTATCCCGACGTGGACAACTATTACCCTTGCTACCTCCCCAACGGCAAAATCATTTTCTCGTCAACGGGCTGTTTCCAAGGCGTGCCTTGCGTCGGCGGAGCCAATTGGGTGGCCAACCTGTACATCATGGATGCCGACGGCAAGAACATGCGGCAGCTCTGTTTCGATCAGGACCATGACTGGTATCCCTTCGTCATGAACGATGGCCGCGTGATGTACACGCGCTGGGAGTACTCCGACACCGCCCACTACTTCACCCGCATCCTGATGCGCATGAACCCGGACGGCACCGGGCAGATGGAACTGTACGGCAGCGAGTCCTACTGGCCGAACTCGATCTTCTACGCCAAGCCCATCCCGGACAGTGCCACCAAGTTCGTCGCCATCGTCTCCGGCCATCATGGCGTGCCGCGCATGGGCGAAATGTTGCTCTTCGACGCCGAGCGGGGACGCCACGAGGCTGACGGCGTCATCCAGCGCATTCCCGGCTACGGCAAGAAGGTTGAACCGATCATCAAGGACCAGTTGGTGAACGATTCCTGGCCGAAGTTCCTGCATCCCTATCCGCTCAGCGACAAGTACTTCCTCGCCGCCAGCCAGCCCAAGCCCAACATGCAATGGGCGATCTACCTCGTGGACGTCTTCGACAACATGTTCCCGCTGGCCGAAGTGCCCGGCTACGCGCTGCTCGAACCTATCCCCCTGCGCAAGAGGCCCACCCCGCCGATCGTTCCCGAAAAGGTCAAGCCGGATACGAGCGACGCCTACGTTTATCTGACCGACATTTACGAAGGCCCTGGTTTGAAGGGCATCCCGCGCGGCACGGTGAAGAAGCTGCGGATTTCGGAGCCGCATTACACTTATCCGCACATGGGCGGCCACATCAACGTCGGCGTGGAAGGGCCGTGGGACGTGCGCCGCATTCACGGGACCGTGCCTGTCTACGAAGACGGCTCGGCGGCCTTCACCATCCCCGCCAACACTCCGATCACCGTCCAGCCGCTCGATGAGCAAGGCCGCGCCTTGCAGATCATGCGCAGTTGGTTCGTGGCCATGCCGGGAGAGTCCATCTCCTGCGTGGGCTGCCACGAAAGGCAGAACACGGCCCCCGAGGCCAGGCGTCCCATAGCCATGACCAAGCCGCTCTCGGAGATCACGCCCTGGTACGGTCCGGCGCGCGGCTTCAGCTTCAAGCGCGACATGCAGCCGGTGCTCGACAAGTTCTGCGTCGGCTGCCACAACGGCCAGCCCTACGAAGGCAAGAACACGCTGGACTTCGCCGCCAAGCCCAAGAATGGCTGGGGCAATTTCACGCCCTCATACCTGGCGCTGCACCCGTTCGTGCGGCGGCCCGGCCCGGAGAGCGACGACCACATCCAGGAGCCGATGGAGTTCCACATCAGCACCAGCGAGTTGGTGCAGATGCTCGAAAAGGGCCACTACAACGTCAAGCTGGACGCCGAGGCTTGGGACCGCCTCGCCACCTGGATTGACCAGAACGTGCCCGACCACGGCACCTGGACGGAACACCGCCAGATTCCAGGCAACTATCATCAGCGCCGCCTGGAGATGCGCACGAAGTATGCCTTCCGTCCCGAGGACCCTGAGACCATCCCCGACATCAAGCATGAGCCTGTGCAGTTTGCCAAGCCCGAGCCCCTGCCTGCCGTGAAGAAAGACGAGCTCGCCTGCCCAAGCTGGCCCTTCGACGCCGCTGAGGCGGAGAAACGGCAGAAGGCCGCGGGGACTCAGACACGCCAGACGATTGACCTGGGGGATGGCGTGAAGATGGAAATGGCGCTGATCCCCGCCGGCGAATTCGTCATGGGCAGCAACGATGGCTATAGCGACGAAAGGCCGCTCTGCCGCGTCAAGGTAGACAAGCCTTTCTATATGGGTGTCACGGAACTGAACAACCGGCAATACAACCAGTTCGATGCGCAGCATAACAGCGGCTACATGGACCAGCAGCACAAGGACCACACCACACCCGGCTACCCGGCCAATCTCCCGGACCAACCCGTGATTCGCGTGACCTGGGTTCAAGCCGTGCAGTTCTGCACGTGGTTGTCGCAGAAGGCGGGCCGGCCCTTCACGCTGCCCACGGAAGCGCAGTGGGAGTGGGCCTGCCGCGCCGGCACGAATACGCCGTTCTTCTACGGCGGTCTGGATACGGACTTTTCCCCGTACGCGAACCTGGCCGACGCTTCGATCAAGCTGCTCGCCGTGGACGGCGTCAATCCCCAGCCTGTCAAGAACCCCAACGCGATATTCCAGGACTTCATGCCCAGGGACTCCCGCTTCAATGACGGCGAGAAGATTCAGGCCACCGTCGGCAAGTACAAGCCCAACCCCTGGGGCCTCCAGGACATGCACGGCAACGTGTGGCAGTGGACCCGCAGCACGTTCAAACCCTACCCGTATAACGATAGCGACGGCAGGAACGACCTGAAGTCCGAAGGCCTGAAAGTCGCGCGGGGGGGCTCCTGGGCCGACAGGCCGTACCGCGCGCGCTCGGCATTCCGCCTGGCCTACCAGTCTTTCCAGCCGGTCTACAATGTGGGATTCAGGGTGGTCAGCCCGGCGGGTGAGGACTCGCGGACGTCGGTGGAACCGGCGGGTGCGGCGGGGGGGCAGGTGACGGCGGGGAAGTAGCTGTTGTTCTCCCCCTCCCCTTGCGGGAGGGGGCAGGGGGAGGGCCGTTTACAAACCAATCAACATAGCGGGCGATTGTGAGGGAGATGGGTCTCACCTTCGAGGAATTCAACTCCCTTTGAGTTGAGGGTTGGCTGATGCACTACGATGTCCAGTTCAAACCGCGCGCCGAGAGGGATATGAAGAACCTGCCGCGTGAGATTGCCGGGCGGATCGTCGAAAAACTGGACTTCATGCGCGAGGACCTGCACGGAGATGTTAAGCGCCTGACCAACTTCACGCCGGAATACCGTCTGCGCGTGGGCGACTACCGGGTGCTATTTGAGTTGGAGGGGCCGGTTGTGGTGGTCTATCGTGTGGTGCATAGGCGCGATGCTTACTAGCGGCAAAGGAGAAGCGGACATGCTCAAGCTGCATCCAGAGGTGCTCAAGAAGAAAGGCAAGAAGGAATTCGTGGTCTTGCCCTACGAGGAGTTTGTGGAACTGGAGGATCTGCTTGCTGATGCCCGAGACTTATTGGTGCTGCGGGAGGCAAAGCGGGCGGAGGGCAAGGCGCCCACAACCAGCCTGGCAGACCTGAAGCGGCGGCTTGGTCTTTGAAGCTATGGGACGCCAGGCCAATTGTTGACGGAGGGAACGAGTTACGGATCGGGTTCGCGGAACCCGGAGATCAAGGATGCGTTCACAAAGGGGGCAAGAGAATGAGCACGCAAGGTCCGGCCGCAGAAGCAGCCATTCGTAACTACCAGCAGGACTGCTTCCGGTGCTACCTTGCCGACGTGGGGGAGAAGGTCGAGCCGGACGGTATTGCGGTGCCGGACCCGTATACATACCCGGACGGGAACCCAATTCGCCCCCTCCCGCCGCTGCATATTGCGTGCGGGGGCCTGATGATTGTCGGCGCCTACCCGTCAGCACGTTTCGAGTTCCGGCCGTCTAAGCAGGGGCGCGGGCGACACCGCCTGGTGCCGGTGGCCGACAACCTGCATCCCTTTGCCGAGGAGAAGTATTTCGACGGGCAGCGGGTACGGACGCTTGTCTCCGGCGATGGGCTGCGGGATCACCTTCTGACCAAGCTCGGCTTGCGTGTCGAGGACTGTTGGATAACGGACCTCGTGAAAGTCTTCCTGTACAAACCGGAACATGAAGATAGCTGTGGTGATGCCTGCCCTGGTTTTCATGTTCCGCAACTGCGCACAAGCTACGCCAAACTCGCCAAGGCCAGCCTGCCTTGGCTGGTGAAAGAATGTGCGCTCTGCCAGCCGAAACTGGTGGTGACCCTTGGTGAAGAGGTCGCGCAGGCGGTATCAGAGAAGGAGCATGCCACGGCTGACGATCTGCTCAAAGGCGATGTCCAGCATCCAGAACGCCTCAACGGCGTTCCTGTCATGTATCTGCCGCATCCGGACGCTTGTCGGCGAACCGCGAAGTGGCGAAAGAAAATGGCTGACTTCGTGAAGCTCATCCGGCCACTGCTTGGCCTTCAGGGTGAGAAGCCATGAAGCATGCGTGGCCGTTGATGCGCCTTGGTGATGCTGCAATGCGGAACCAGCGCCCTGTAATTCGGGGGATCCCATACTCAGTTGATTTCCCTTTTCGTGTCCGGTATGAAGTCCCCTCAGTTCCAGTGCGCCCACCCGCCAATGGAATTCGGGGACAGGGCACTGCATCGGGGTCGCGGCTTATGGCACTGTCCGCAGACAATGCCCTGGCTCCGGGTCGAGGATGCTGCCCCCTGAGCTAAAGAAAGGAGGGAGCAATGCCGCGGTGGATGGACAGCAGCCCTTCAAGGTGGACCCCTTGCGGTGAATTATGAACCCTAGAGTGCGCAGCGTAAGAACCAGGTGTGGCTATGAACTGGAGTTGACCTTTGCCAATGGCGAAGTCCGCGTTTATGACTGTGCCCCGCTCCTTGACTTCGGCGTGTTCAAGGAACTCAGGGACATGACCTACTTCAGGCAGGCGCGCGTCGAGAACGGCACTGTCGTCTGGCCACATGAGCAGGACATTTGCCCGGATACACTCTTTCAGGATTCCATTCCAACTGAACGAAGAGTCCGCGTTGCCCGCCGGCAATCTGCATGAATTGCATGCCCATAGACCAAGTCCGGAAATGGGATGCCTTCTTCCGCGGCCAAGGTAAGCCTACGGTGTCCTTGCCGCCCCCCACCCCACCACCACCCGGAACCCCACATTGGCCGACTTGCCCCCAGGGAGGCTCTCGCTGCGGCGCGCCGCACGGCAACTGCCCAGATCGTCATCCGAACAGCCGCCGCGGCGCACACGGAACTGGCCATCCGCCGCCCCCTTGGGATCTGTGGCCGCACCGGCTGCATAGTTCCCGTACCAATCGCCGCACCACTCCCACACGTTGCCCAATGTGTCGTGCAAACCAAACCCGTTGGCGCGGAACTTGCCCACAGGCGCTGTGAAGGCCCAGCCGTCATCCGAGTTGTTGTTGTTGAAGACGTGGTCGGCATTCAGGGTCTGTCTCTTTATCGTGTGGCCTACCGAATTCCCCCAGCCCTTGCCGTCGTCCTGGTTTTCGCCCCAGGGGTAGGCCGTCGTTGTGCCCGCGCGCGCGGCGTATTCCCATTCTGCCTCCGTGGGCAAGCGCACCACCCATTTCCGTACCGCGGCCGTCTCGGCGGCAGGAATTGGGGCCGGCGGGACGCCGGCGGTACGTTCCGTCGCCCATTTGCAGAAGGCCGTGGCATCGTTCCAAGACACCTCGCAGACCGGATAATCCAGCCCCTGCTCGAACCCCGGTTTGCGCCAGTTCGCGCCCTTGAATTTGGCATACTCCTTGCCGTCCCAGGCCAGCACAAAACCTTCTGTCTCAGCCTGCGTCTGGTATCCCGCCGCCTCAACGAAGCGCGCGAATTGCCCCACCGTCACCTCAAACTTGCCCATGTAGAACGCCTGGCTGAGCGTCACTTCGTGCTGCGTTTCGTCATTGGCCCGCTCCTTCTCCGTTTCCGGGCTGCCCATCATGAACTTGCCGGCGGGAATCAGCACCAGTTCCAGCTTCATGTCTTTGCCAAGGTCGAGCATGAGCTCCGGCGGCATTGCGCTTTGGCCGGCGCAGGAGGTGGACGTCAGCAACAGGAGTGCCGTCAGGTTGAACGTAATCCGCATGAATGGCATAGCAGGCTGGTCCTCCGAGAACCAGCAGACAACGCCGCCATTATACTGCGTGCGGCTCAAGAGCCAGCTTGTTCCTGAAAAGCGGCTCGCTGACAATTCCCCTTGACCTGTCACGAAAAAAGAGAGAGAACACCAGCCTCGAACTGCTTGTGCCAAAGGAGGGGCCATGAAGATTGGAGTGTCCTCGTACAGTTACAGCCGCCTGGTGCACGACGGCAAGCTGGATTTCCTGGATGTCCCGGCGAAGGCCAGGGAAATGGGCTTCGACGTCATTGAGTTCTCGACGTTCCAGATGCCCGCCGGCGAAAGCCCGCTCTCCTTCGTTCCCAAGGTGCTGGCTGCCTGCGAGCGCGCGGGCATCCCTGTCGCCAGCTATACCATAGGCGCCGATTTCCTCCGCGCCCCGGGCGGCTGGAAGGCCGAGGCCGAACGGCTCCGCGACGAAGTGCGCGTCGCCAAAATCCTGGGTGCGCAATCCATGCGCCACGACGCCACCGGGGGCTTCCCGCCCGGCCATCAGGGCGCGAGAGGCTTCGATGATGCGCTGCCGGCGCTGGTCCAGGGCTGCCGCGCGGTCGCCGAGTTCGCGGCGACCCTGGGCATCAAAACCATGGTGGAGAACCACGGTTTCTTCTGCCAGGACAGCGCCCGCTTGGAAAAACTGGTCAACGGCGTCAAGCACCCGAACTTCGGCGCGCTGATTGACATCGGCAACTTCCTCTGCGCGGACGAAGACCCGGCGCGGGCCGTGGGGCTGCTGTTGCCTTACGCCTTCCATTGCCACGCCAAGGATTTCCACGTCAAGCCCGGCACGGCGCCCAACCCCGGCCAGGGCTGGTTCCA
>Ga0187861_10002088_pt1 | contig 19236 bp, 16 predicted proteins | sample June2016WEW_10_1_3_FD_132986 | JGI IMG/M metagenome (GOLD analysis project Ga0187861, IMG submission 132986) | Peatland microbial communities from SPRUCE experiment site at the Marcell Experimental Forest, Minnesota, USA - June2016WEW_10_100 | ecosystem: Environmental > Terrestrial > Soil >...
AAACTCCCCGTAACGCTCTGCTATGGAGCTTTTTGGAATGAAAATGCTTATTTCGTTTATGCAAACTCAGTGGCCGGATCAATTCGACCTTTCGTGGCTGGTTTTCAAGTGACCGGTGACAGCGCCGACCTGCCGAAGCTCTACGGTTTAACCTCACGACAGCTCAATTTGTCGCCGAGCCAGCACACCGAGCAACTATTCAAACAAATTCTCGGCGGCTGTCAGACAGTCGTGGAGGGCTTGGGCGCATTACGAAACCGGCATAGCGACGCTCATGGCAAAGGAGTGGCAGTCGCGCGGCCAGCGCCACGCCACGCCGAACTGGCCGTGAACCTCGCCGGGACGATGGCCACGTTTTTGTTGCAAACCTGGGAGGCACGGAAAAATTCCTGAATATGATGGGGCCGACATCCAACCCACACTAAAAATCATTCCCATCGGACGATTATTTCACCGCAGATTTTAGTAAATGACGAGTTCCACGAATCTTGCCAACGACTTTGTGCTATCAAAATAGAGACGATGGCGGTTCAACGAACCGCTTGGCTTCCTCAACTTGACACGTTTCCATCCGGTTGTTGGTGGTCAAACGAAAGCCATCGCTGGCTTGTGCGCGCTTCTTGGGATGCAACAACACCAAGCCATAACCGCCCAGGCCGGGATTCGGTTCGCATCCGCCGTCCGTGTAAATTTCCACCTGCGATATTGCGACCGATGTTGAATTGTCGTTCGGGATTATTTCTGCAATCCTCTTCATGGAGCGACTCGTGTAGTCGAGAGCAATGGGCTCTCCGCGACGATGGTGAGACTTTTGGAACTACGCGTCATTGAGACATACAGTGCTTCAGTTCCGGGAAAATCTGCGGCGTCGAGTATCACGCCATGATCGAATTGAAGACCCTTTACCAAGAGTGGCGTCGAAAGGCAGTGTCGAGGTGGATGGCGACCATTCTGGCGGTGCATGTCACGCTGACGCCACACAGCGTCATGTAGAGTGAGGCCAATGGTGCCAGCCGCATGTCGTGCAGCGGCTGTGATCCCGCGCCAGAGTTCTTTGCTCATGAACGTGGGTGTTTCTTTTAGCACAGCGTAGGCGTCGAAGGCGTCGGCCACCGGGCGAAAATCGTTCTGATCCCGGACTCGCTCCAGCGTTTGCCCAAGCACAATCAAGTCCGGTCGCCTGACCTTGATTGGATTTCCTGCAATCACATCCGCTACGAGAGGTGCAATGGCTTGGGTCGGCAGACAAGTAAGCCACCGTTTGGCTAGGCCATGCAGTGCTCCGACTCGTTGCACACCGATTGCATCATCAAGTGTTCGCGCTGCCTTCAGAATGTCCTCCCCGTTAGCATCCTCAAAAACGGTGAAGAGGTTTTTTAAGTCCCCGGCCAGTGAATGACAAGAAGGTCGCATTTTCCGCAGTGCCACGATGGACTCTTGTTTATATCGGAGTAGTCCCTTGCACTGGCCGATTTGCACACCCGGCTTGGATTCCACGAATTTCACACACGAGACTCGGCTCACGTCAATTGGCTCGCCCTTTATTAGTGCGGGGTGAATGTCGAGCAGCCATCTGCCCAGCGCCTCGTTCTTTTTCTGCCATCGGTGCGGATAATTGAGTTGGTGCAGCAGGGGAAAAGTCTTCGCGACTTCAGCCCACGGAAGTGCGTTTGCCTTATTCAACTCTGCAAACACGGCCTGTAGCGGATCACCGAGAACCCGACAGGGCAGCACGCATGCCAGACGGAGCACGAGTTCGTGCTGTATTGTCGAACAGTCTTGATACTCGTCCACAAAGATACCTCTGTAGGAGGCGCGCAGAATTTCCTCGACGGCGTTTAGTTTTAGTGCCGAAACCGCAGCAGGGAGGAGTTCTGCCCATTGATCTCCTTCAGGTTCAGGCACGGTCCAACCGGAAACAGTAGGAAAGGCCGCAGCATAACGAAGTGCGAAACTGTCCAAGGTGCAGACGTGATATTGCGATGGGGGCACTCGTAATTCAAACATGCGTTCGCAAATTGCCTTTACCCCAGCGTGCGTGTGCGTGAGCACAAGCTGGCGGCCAGTCGCGCACGCCACCGCACTCGAAATGAGGTGGGTCTTGCCACATCCTGCCGGTGCCACCACGAGCGCGCGCTGGCTATTGGCAAGCTGCTTGGCCACATCCTCAGGCATAAATCCACTCGGCGACTTGGCTGAGTTTTTTAGCGAGCGGACTATCGGGTATATTATGGATTGTCGCCGCAACAATCTTTCCAAGTCCGGTGCCCATAGTGACATTCTTGAACCACCCTTCGTTATTTCCGATCTTTCCATTCTTCGCGGCTTTGCCAATCGCATCGCGAACCGCTGTTTCCGGGAACTCAGGCTTAATCCATGCGGCCAAGTGTTCGCCAGCCGCAGTCACATTCACACCGCCGAAATGCGAGACATGGCTCAGGACGGTAGCAGCGCCAAACTGCTCGATAGCCGCATCAAGGAGCTTCTGAAGAGCGTCCAGCGGGAGGTCGGCGGCGATACGTTCCTCGGTCGAGACATTTCCTTCCCACTGAAACACCTTTACCTCTTTAGCCGTCAGTTCTGCCGCCGTAGGCTTCAAAGGTTTATCGGAATCGCCGAGAAACGCGGCGTGGTATCCAACACGTTTGAGTTCCAAGGCAACGCTTGGTGCTTTTGTTCGGCCCCCTCCATTTAAGAGCACGCAACCGACGAGCGAGGGGTGGCGACCAGCATGAGCCTGCGCCCAAGTTTCTGCGAGACCTCGGCAAAGACCTACTTCGGTCGCACCTTCACAAACTATTAGTTTGCGGCCAAGAAATGCGTGCGCGTGAGTTCGCGCCACACTTTGCAAGTCATCACCGCATTCCGGGCGGACTTTTTCGACGATGGTCGTGCCACCGTTCGACCGAACAAAGCGCAATTGGTCAATTGGCAACGTCATCGCTGTAGTCGGGGAGTGCGTCGTAAAAATTACTTGTCCATCCTTTCGATCCGACCCGTCCGGCGCAGCTTTTAGCCGTTCCAACAGTAACCGAATTCGATGTGGCTCAAGCCCAAGCTCCAACTCGTCCACGAGGAGGATCGAATTCTGGCCGACGCCGCTTTGTTGAATTGCGAGTGCTGCAAGCCGCTTCGTGCCAAGCCCCCATAGACGGACCGGGACCGCATCTTCATGGAGTCCCAGCACAGAAGTGCCGAGCGAGAATCCAGTCAAGTCGAGGCCCGGCTTCAGGTCGTCGAAACCTGCACCAAATAGGGCGGCAGAGGTCTTCGCGGCAACGGCGGCAGCGTTCAGTTCCTCCATTTTGGATTCAGCGACGATCTTCTTCGCTTCGCGAGTCACCTTCGCGAAGGTCTGTGCTGCGGTAGTGTTCTTGGCGGTTAGTTTCGTAAGAGCTGATCCACGCGCCCACGTAAGATGCCTTTCCACGTCGTCCCCCAACCGACTGACACTCAGACGCTCGCGATCCTGCCAGCCGATGCGTTTGGGCGTCGGCATTCCTTGCTTCACAACAGTCCACGCCGGTTCCAAATCCTTTCCGATTTCGAACCTGACGGTGAGAACGCGCTCAACCCCATCTACCGGATCTTCAAGAATCCCTTTGGTTTTATCATATCCACGCAGACAGAGGCCAAATTTTTCCGGTTCCACGATCAATTCCAGCGGCAAGTCGCCGACCGTAGCCTCAATGACAATCGGAATGGTTGGGTCACCATTGTAGAAATCCGCATCTGTAATCGTGGTGCTGTATCGCGGGAGCAGAACGAGTTCAATCGCGTCGAGGACCGTGGTCTTGGTGGAGTCGTTAGGACCAATTAGGCAGAGCACGCGCCCGTTCAAATGCCAGTCGAGCGCACGGATGCCGCGGAAGTTTTTGATTGAGAGATGGTAAATTAGCATTGTTGGAAAGTGGTAATTGGAATTGTAGCAAAGCGTGCAGAGAAGTCATATTGTTACCTGTTCACGCAGTTGGCGGCCAAAGTTTTTCCACGTGCAATCGTTTGGCAATCATTTCCACCGCTTCGTCTTTATTCATATCTGTGATTGCACTCGCACGCTTGCGCGCAGTGTCAGGTTTTGCGTTTGGAACCGTGTCCGCAGACTTCGGCTCATTTCATCATAAACAGGCGCTCTGTGTTCGGGGTCGGAAATCGTCAGCAAAAGTGCAAATGGCTGATTGCTGGCTCTGGTGTTTTCAACGCCATGACGCGAAAGCAGTTCAACGCGGAGTCGCCAGCGTTTTGCACGCACCGGCGGTGAAACCAAACGATGGTATGTTCGCACCGACGCCCATTTGCGCAACGCTTTGACCTGAAACGATTCCCAGAGCATCCCTTTGTTTGCGTGCTCAACCGGAACTTGTCCCTTGAATTCTTCCCGTTCATTGTAAGTTCCAAAACTGGCATTGACGTGTGTTTCGCAGTATTCCGAGCCGAAACTTGGATTGCGTGCCGGTGGATATGCCAACGTCATCCAAATTTCTCCACGAAATTTGTCACCTGAAGTCAGTGATTCGGGATAAGGAAAGTTGTCCCATTCAAGAAAGTATCCGGGTCGCAGCACTTCTTCAAACACGAGTGTCATTTTCCACGGGTCACATTCCAACGCGCGTTCGATGTCCAATGGCGTGCCAAAACCGAGGTAATGATCGTCGAGGTCTTTAACCCGTTCCCTGGTGCGGATGTCCACGGCGTTGTGGGTCAAAATCGCCCGCGCCAGCGTTGCCGACGGCATCGGCGTAATGCGATGGTGAATGGAAGCCAGTTGCCGGGCAATCAGCGGCGTGGCGAAACTCGTTCCAACATCTTCCGCAATTTGCGGCCCATTATCGAGTGAAGTCACGCCGAGTGAATGGCTAAAATCCTTCCCAATGTTGCCGCCGAAGTGGACCAGGTCTGGTTTAATAATGTGATTTGGTCCGGGGCCATTTCTTGAAAATGGCGATGGTTCGCCGCGCCGTGTGCCAGACGTTGGATGGTCATGTTGAGAAATTGCCCCGACAGTAATTCCAAGAACACTATCCGCCGGACTGGTTATACGACCAATTCGCGCGCTGGCTTCGTCGCGGGGATATGAAAGGAGTGGAGCATGTTGATAATTTCCTGCTGCAATTACAAATGTCACACCGAACTGTTCTTGCAGATTGTCGAGTTGAACCGCGAAATCACTGAAGCGATCCAATTCGCAAATTTCATCGCTGCCGAGTGACAGGTTCCAGACCTTGACCTCGTTTGAGTATTTGACAAGCGCCTGTTCCAAATCTTGCAGCAGTTCTGATTCAGTGATGTTTCCCACCGCGCCAAAAGTTGGATCGGAATTGGGCAAAACATGAATATCGAGAACCCGGCAAGGATGTCTGCCAATTTCCGCATGAGTTGCGTTTAACACATGCCCCCAAATCAGCAGACCGGCAACGAATGTTCCGTGATAAGTATTTTCTTCGGCCTTGGCAACGAACCGTTCACGGCCGTAAATCCATTTTTCCAATTCTGGAACGGTCGTGGTCACACCACTATCCACAACGCCGACAACCGGAAATGATGGTGGGTCTGTCTCTGAAGTAAAAATTGAATCCGGCACTGGCCGTGAATTCAGGCGCGTTTCTTTTAATGTGCGAAACATGGGGATCAGTCCCACGCTCCGAACCGAAAGCTGATTGGACAAAAGGCCAACATCTTTTTCCGTTTTGCACATCACCGTGTAAATATCCTGCCCTTTGTATTGCGGATGCCGGATAAAGGACAGGGCATTGCTTTGAAGGCGCGTTTCAAACGCGGCGATTTCGCTGTCCTGAATTTTTGGATCGGAATAATCGAACAACTTTACCTTGAGTGCCCGTCGGCCATTATTTTCTGGCGCGACAGAAAATAATTTATCGGATGAAACGCCATTCAGTCGGTCTTCCGGCAAAAAAGGACGCAACTCCTTTAATGCCGAGATTTCTTTCACCATTTGTTTATTTTGCCCATGCAAAATCCGTCTTTTCAAAGTTTGAATGCCTTCGCGTGAACCTTTCAGAAAAAGTTCTCCCGGTTTGCCCGCGCCGATGACAGGACAACTTTTCTGGTCAAAAAGCGCATCGTGCCAGTGGCTTTTAGCGAGCGCCTTCGCAACAACAGTTGCTTTGAGCGGCACAACCGGACGGCTCGAAGGCAGATTGACAAGCAGGCGTTCAGCAGAATCAAGTCCAGTAGTCAATCTGGTTCGCAATGCAGGAGTGACAGTGTGAAAATTTTTGATCTCGCCGCTACCGCCCTGTTTTGGCCGTTCTACACCCTGCTTGGGCATGACGATTTTTACATAGAGTCTTTCATCGGCCATATCATTTCTCCTTGCGCTTGGATCTGCCATTACCGGCATGGCGGCTCATTGTTGCCTTGGATAATCCGGTTATTTCTCCCACCACCGACAGGCTATAAATCTGTGGATTCCGCTTTTGCAGACGCTCTGCCAATGCGTGCGGTTCGTCCAGCCGCATTGACGACAAAACAGCTTTCGTGGACGATTCACCACGAACAAGCGATGAAAGCGCCGTCACCGCCGTATTAAGATTGGGTTTTGTTTGGCGTGTAATCATTTGCTGCTTTACCCGATTGGCCGCGCCTTCGATTGCTGCAACTGAAAATCCTTCGGACAAGTCCGCAAGCACTTTCAGTTCCTTGGAACTCCAATTAAGCCCTTCGGAGAACAATTCCCAAAATGCGTCGCGTTGTTCCAAATTCGGAAGATCAATGTGCAGCAAATACTGGAATCTTCGCCACACAGCAGGGTCGAGCAATTGCTCATGATTCGTCGCCGCAATAAGAGTGATGTCACGTCCGAGACCATCCATGTTCTGGATGAAACTGTTCACAACACGCTTCAGTTCGCCGAGTTCCTGCTGGTCATCGCGTAGTTTCGCGATGGCATCAAACTCATCGAGCAATAGGACACAGGGCATTCGTGAGGCAAATTCAAACACAGCGCGGATATTTTTTGCGGTGCTGCCCAAAAATGAGGAAATCAACCCATCAAGCCGCGCCATGTAAAGCGGCAATTGCAACTCTTTCGCAATGAAGAAAGCCAGATGACTTTTGCCACAGCCGGGCGGCCCATACAAAAGAAGGTTTGTGCCGGATGAAATTCCCTTTTGTTCCAATTCAGCCCTTGAGCGCACCACCGATAAATAATCCTCAACAAATGTCCTTTGCGATTCTGTGAGAAGATGCCTATTGACAGATTCAGGAATTTCAACCTTTTCGACAAGCGGGAATCGGCTCTCCCCATCAACAGGCGGAGGGGCGTGCTGTTCCACCCTCGTCGGATGCAATTGCACCGCCCTTGCATCGAGAATCTTTCTCAAACGTTGTGCGCTCGCATCGTCGCCTTCTGCGGACAATTTGTCAGCCAACAGCGCCGCGTAGTTTCTGACCTTAACCCCATCCATCCTAATCGCGCCTTCAACAATACGAAACAGTTCCGAAAGATGTGCATTGTTTGTCACGCGCCAAATATCTCATTGCTGTGAAACGATGTCAACATAAAATGAAACATTTAATTGAAATATGAAACACTATTATTAAATTATGAAACACTTAAATCATAATAATGTAGCCCGCAGACAAAGTAAGCCGGTGATGGTGCGGTGAATAAGCGCATTATTCGCCGCATATAATGCGGTGAATAGTTGTTGCAATCACCGCAGATTTAGCGGAGAATAAAACTGTGAACTACATCCACCAAAATCCAGATTGGCCGAATTTACGGTGGGACAACGCCAAGCTTTTGCCGTTGCTGGCGGATGTCCGGCATCGGCAAGGGCGTCTGCTTGGACGGATGGAGGGTCTTGGTTTTCGGCTGCGCGCGGAAGCCAGTCTGACAACGCTCACTTCCGATGTCATCAAGTCGAGTGCCATCGAGGGTTCGCTGCTGGACGCCGCGCAAGTCCGATCTTCCATCGCGCGCCGGCTGGGTCTTGGTTTTGGAGACAACGTGAAGGCAAGCCGTGACGTGGAAGGCGTGGTTGAGATGATGCTGGACGCCACCCAAAAATACGCCGAGCCGTTGACCGCTGAACGATTATTTGGTTGGCACGCTTCATTATTCCCGACAAGCCGCAGTGGTATGCGGCGAATCACGGTCGGCACGTGGCGTCCGGCTGACATTGGCGCGATGCAGGTTGTGTCCGGTCCAATGGGGCGCGAGCGGGTTCATTTTGAAGCGCCAACGGCGGATCGGCTTGAGCATGAGGTGTCGGTCTTTCTGGACTGGTTTGAAACGACGAAGGGAATTGATCCGGTGCTGAAGGCAGGTGTTGCTCATTTTTGGTTTGTGACCATCCATCCGTTTGAGGATGGCAACGGGCGCATCAGCCGGGCGATAGCGGACATGGCACTGGCGCGGGCGGAAGGCACAATTGAACGGTTTTACAGCATGTCCACGCAGATTGAAGCCGAAAAAAACGAGTATTACTTAAACCTGGAGCGAAGCCAAAAAGGTGGAGTGGACATTACTTCTTGGCTGGAATGGTTCCTGGCTTGTCTCGGTCGTGCTGTAGCCGGGGCGGAAGCTGGTCTGGCGAGCGTTCTGCGAAAAGCAAAAGTTTGGGAGCAAATCAACAGCCAGTCACAGGTCAATGAAAGGCAGCGCAAGGTAATCAACCGGTTGCTGGATGGTTTTGAAGGCAAGCTCTCTACATCGAAATATGCCAAACTCGCTAAATGTTCCGGGGACACGGCGTTGAGGGATATTAAAATTTTGCTCGATCGGGGCATTCTCATCCAAGACCAGGGTGGAGGCCGGAATACCAGTTACCGACTGGTTGAGCCGGATGGTCAATACTGAAGTGTGCAACATCGCATGAACTTGAGCCGTGCGCGTGAATCGAATGTTTCATTATATGTCGCCGGTCGTCGCGTCAATGTAGTGCGCCCTGCTGCCCTCGCCTCCACATTGACCCGCCGCCCGGCTCCGGGGAGTTGCTGTTTAGGATTTCGCGCACGGAGGATTTTTCACGGCTGAAAATAAATCATTCTCTGCAACTTGCGTTTCAATTCGGCTGTGCTATTGGTTTCAGTGAGGCAGGACAAAATCCTGGTTCTCCATATCTTGGCTAGGTCGGCGAAAGCCGATGCGATAATGCCCTTCATCCCATAATGGGTCAGGCACCATTGCCTGTTTTCTCCCTCAATTGAGGCTTATTGGCGAGAACTGACGCCGGTTTTGCTGTCAGTTTGATGACCCCCACTTCCCATCGCATGGCTTTGCCATGCCTTGGGAAGTCGGTTTTTAAATCCCGAAAAGTTGTGAAGATTTCATCACAACCGGGAAACCGGAATTGTGGTAAAAACGGCGGCAAAATTTTGTTTCAAAATGAAACGCGCGCGCCGAGAACGCATGAGAAAATGAGCGCAAAGTCATTTTGTCCCGAATCGGGGACAACGAAAATGAAACGGCACCAGAAAATGAATCGGAACGCCATTTCGTCCAGAAAACTGGACAAAAAAATGGCGGACGAATGGGACATTGAGCCGGTTGAAGAATGAAGCAGCGGAATTTCATCGGGCGGCTGGTCAGCAGATGGCGCAACCAACGCGGTTGGACGCAGGATGTGTTTGCTGACAAGTTGCAGCTCGCGGGCTGGCATGACGCCACGCGCAGCACCATTTCCAAAATCGAGGACGGTTCCTTGCGGATTGATCTGACGCAGGTGTGTTACCTGGCTTCCGCGCTTGGCATTCGACCGATTGATTTCCTCTCCGAAATTGATTGGGGCAAACAGATTGAAAAGTTGATTTCTTTCCCAATGAAAAACCCACAACCAGTGGAGACGTATGGAAACAATTCCAAAAACTGAAGAATCACAAGCGACGAAAACAACCGAACGGCTGGCGTATTCAATTCAAGAAGCCGCCGATATGCTCGGCGTTAATTATTTCAGCGTGTATCGGTTGATTCAGCGCAACAAATTGAAAGTCTGCCGCGCCTTGCGCGGCAAATTGCTCGTGCCACGAACCGAATTATTGAAATTGTTGGGAACCGAATGAGGTGAATTATGAACTATTACGAAAGACCCACACCGCTTCAAGAGCAGGCCAACATCGAGGCCATGCAGCATTTCGCGGAACATTTGAACCAATTCAAGGCGAACTGTGCCGCACTTCGCAACATCGAATGTAATCTATCAACGACTGCGAACGATGCCCTCAAATCCGCCCTGCTTTCGCCCGGTCGTGTCATCCAAACCGACGACGGCACGCAATGGCAGCATGACATTGATTTGTCGAAGGTCACGTCGGTTTGCCACCGGCGCACGGCGACAGGCTTGGAATTTGCGGTCGTCGAATGCCTGCCGTTGAAGTCCGGGGAGATGAAAGAGGTTTTGAACAGCGGCCACAGCGTCAGGGAAGTGCTACAAGCGTTCATGCGTGATCAACGGCAGGTTTTGAACCTCTGGAAAGAAGACCTGAAGGCACAAGTGAGGGAACATCTTGACGAAAAATATCCCCGCCAGGACATGGGCATCGTGGTCGAATCATTTGAAATCAAAATGGCGCGCGCCATTTCCGAAACGCGATTGCACACTCAAAGCCAGAGTCGCGGCATTCGGATTTGAGGGTGATTTTTTGTCAGGAAAACATATATAAATTTCTGACAATGGAATTGGCGGAATCAGCTTCCAATTCGTGAGCATAACCAACCGCGCAGGCGGACAATCAGCCGCGCGATTTTACTTCGATTGACCTTCCGGCCTGTGAAATTTTGTGTTCATTCGCAATAAAATAGGTGAGGCACAACGCCGAACCGATTGCGGATTTGAACGGAATCGTTCAATCATTCCTAAACAGAAAAGATATGGAAAATGAACAAAAACTGGAACCAGCAGAAGCCACCACAGAACGCCTAGCCTATTCGATTGAGGAATCAGCCAAAATGCTCGGCTTGAATTATTATACCGTTTATCGGCTGGTTCAACGGCGGAAACTGAAAGCGTGTCGTGTGCTTCGCGGAAAGTTTCTGGTGCAACGTTCAGAGTTGATCAGGCTCCTAAACACGGCTGAATAAAATTGGCACACATGGCAGCATCATTTTTGATGCTGCCCCTAACTTTGTAGTGCAAAAGCTCGCGCCACAGTTGCAGTGTTAAAATTTGAAAAACTTGCACCCGCATTTTTAGCCAGTAATTACAAGGGTTGCGTCGCATTACGGGTGCAAGTGGGTGCAAATTTTGGGCGCGAAAAATGCCCTAAAGGCACCAAAAAAACTTGCACCTTTCTTGTAACCCGATTGAAAAATTTTGGATTTTTTGAGATGACAAGGGATGACATCGCAACATCGAAAATCGTCAATGAAATCAAGGGTTCCGTAATGATTGCAAAGGCGAATTAAAAATGGCTAAAAATAGCTAAAATTCGCGGTTTTGAATTAAAAGGGCACTGCTCTACCAACTGAGCTACCAACCCACAAAAACAATTACCCATCAAAGCGGGGGCTTAAACCCCACACCAACCCCGAAAACTTTCGGGGCTGCTCTACCAACTGAGCTACCAACCCACCAAGGGGCCGAAGATTATCATGTTAAAACAGCCACGCTGTCACGCAAGGTTTTTTGCGGTGGTAATCCGGTTGGTAGACACAACCCGCTACTGCCGCCGGAACGCCGGATTCATCCGGCTAGCCCCACGCGCGGTTCGTCCGCCTGCCGGATAAATCCGGCGTTCCACTGCGAGTTGCGGCTCGGCGAGCCAGAACGAAGAGCGAAGGCTGCCGCGCCGTAGCGCACAGGCGGGCGAAAACCAGCGATACGCTTTGAGCTTCGTCCGGCGGATTAGTTTTGCGCTGACGACAAAACTTGCTCCATACGACTCGCCCCGCTTACTCTGACCACACAATGCGGTTGCTTGACCGATATCTGTTCCGCGAACTGCTCACGCCGCTGGCGTATTGCCTCGGCGGTTTTCTGATTTTCTGGACTTCCTACGACCTGTTCACCGAGTTGCAGGAAATGCAGGAACGCAAACTGCATTTGCTCGATGTCATCGAGTATTCCGTTGCGATGACGCCGGAATTTTTGGTGACGATACTGCCGGTCGTGCTGCTGCTCGCGTTGCTTTACACACTCACGAATCACGCGCGCCACAACGAAATCACCGCCATGCGCGCGGCGGGCGTGAGTTTGTGGCGCCTGTGCGTGCCCTATTTGGTCGTGGGTTTGGTTGCGAGCGTGGTTTTGTTCTGGCTGAATGAATGGTGCGTGCCGCGCAGCACGAATTGGGCGGAACGAATATTGAATCGTCATGTGCAAAAGCCGGGCGATGTTGAAACACAAAACGATTTCCGCAACTTCGGCTTCACCAATGCACGCGATCATCGCACATGGTTTATTGCCGAATACCGCGTAAAAACCGCCGAAATGCTGAAGCCGCAGGTGAACTGGACGTTGCCCGACGGTTCGAGCCACCGCTTGTATGCCGACCGCGCGATACGCATCACCGGCGTCTGGATTTTTTTTAACGCGGCGGAATACTCGCAGACGGACGCCAGCGCGCCGCTGTTGCCGTCATTTCAAACAAACGTGCTGGCGATGCCGGAATTCACCGAAAAACCGGCGGAAATTGAGGACGAGATCAAAATCAGCAGCTATCAGGGCCTCCGCAATTCCCGCCGGGCGGATATTCCACTCAGGGTCATTTTGGATCATTTGCGGCTAAATCCGAATTTGCCGCGCGCTGATTCAAGGTGGCTGTTCACGAAATTTTATGGGCGGCTTGCCGCGCCTTGGACGTGTCTGGTTGTGGTGCTCATCGCCATTCCGTTTGGCGCGGCTTCGGGGCGCCGAAATCTTTTTGTCGGCGTGGCGGGCAGCATCTTTATTTGCTTCGGTTATTTTGTGATCCAGTCCGTCAGCCTTGCGCTCGGCTCGGCTCCTAACGGTCATTTGCCTGTGTGGCTGGCAGCTTGGCTGCCCAATATGATCTTTGGCGCAACGGGCCTGGTGCTGACGGCGCGGGTGCGATGAATTTGAGTTTCGATTGTGAGTGACAAGCATTTCAGGCCGATGTCGCGTTACGAGCGGCTGCAATTGCTCTATCAAGTGAGCAATGTCATTCATTCCACGCTTGAACCCCAGGAAGCACTGCAATTGATCGTAAGCGAAGCGGTGCGGCTGATACACGCGTCAAGCGGCTCGGTGGTCTTGATCAATCCCACGTCGGGCTTTCTGGAAATCCACGCGTCGCAAAACCTGCCGTCTGCGGCAACGCGGCTCAAATTGCGCGTTGGTGAAGGCATCACCGGCTGGGTTGCGCGCACCGGCAAACCCGCGCGCGTCGGCGACGTGACGCAGGATCCGCGCTACGTGATGGCACGCCGCAGTGTGCGGTCGGAACTGGCGGTGCCGCTGGAAGTGAACGGTGAAACGCGCGGCGTCCTCAACATGGATTCGGATCGCGCGGATGCCTTCACCGCGGAAGACCAAGAATTGCTCCGGGAATTGGCGGTGCAAGCGGCCAAGGTGATTCAAAACACCTGGCTCTACGAACAATTGCGGCTGAAGGCGCATTTGTTCGAATCCCTTGCCAGTGTGAGCCGGACGATCAACTCCACGTTGAATCTCGACGAAGCGTTACAGGCCATCACCCGCGAAGCGGGCGTGTTGATGCGCGCGCGGATGTGCTCGCTGATGATGCTGGATGAAAGCCGCGAATGGCTCGATTTGCGCGCCAGCCACGGTGCGGGCGAAGCTTACATCAACAAACCGCGATTGGCCGTCGCCGACAGCCTGCTCGGTGTCGTGGTACGTCGTAAAAAACCGTTACAGGTCGCCAACGTCCAGGAGTCGAGCCGTTATCAGCATGTCGAAGTCGCGCGGTGCGAAGGATTGATTTCGTTGCTGAGCGTGCCGCTGATCTTTGCCGGCCGGGCGATCGGGACTTTGAGCATTTACACGGGCCGTCCGCATAGTTTTTCCAACGAGGAAATCAGCATTTTGAGCGCTTTGGCCGAGTTGTCAGCGATTGCGATTGAAAAAGCGCGGCTTTATGAACGCGTCGTGGACGTCGAGGAACAGTTGCGGCAGAACGAAAAACTTTCCGCGCTCGGCCTTCTGGCCGCCGAGGTTGCACACGAAATCCGCAATCCGCTTACGGTGATGAAGCTGTTGTATCATTCGCTGGATTTGAAGTTTCCGGAAGGCGACCCGCGCGCGAAGGACGCCCGGATCATTGACGCGAAAATCGAGCACCTGAACAAGATTGTCGAGCAGATTCTCGCGTTTGCACGCACGACCGAGCCCAAGCTCGCGCCGGTGAATTTGAATGAATTGGTGGACGAGCTTGGATTACTTGTGCGGCACAAACTGGCGAATCAAAAAATCCGGCTGGTCCGTCAATTGCGGCCGGATTTGCCGGCCGTGATGGGCGACGCACCGCAACTGGAACAGGCGTTTTTGAATTTGATCCTCAACGCCGCCGGGGCCATGCCAGGTGGCGGGACACTCACGGTCGCGTCCAAAGCCATTCGTTTGCCGCGGAGCAATCCGCGGGCAACGCACGTTACGGTGGAATTCAAGGACACTGGTGGCGGCATGAGCAAGGAAGTTCAAAAACGCGCCTTCACAGCAGTTTTGGGCACAACGAAGGCCAAGGGAACAGGATTGGGGTTGGCCATCGTTGGCCGCATTATCGAAACACACCACGGAAATGTCCGAATCAAGTCACAAATTGGCTCCGGTACGACCATTCGCATCACTTTGCCGGTGAAATAAGGAGGGTGCGAGGCTGACGGACCTCCTGTTGGTTGTCTGAAACTCCGGGTGTAATTCAGCCTTCAAATTTTCCAGACTCCGCTCATTGCGAATTCGGCCGCACACGCTATTTTCTTGCCAGACGTTACCGTCGAGTTTATTCGACATGTTTCCAATTTTATGAATTACTCAAAGCTGGAATGGTGGGAGCGATTTCAAAAATATTACACTGAGTTTCCCAAACTTGGGCTGAGCGTGGATTTGAGCCGGATGAATGTGAATGACACATTCTTCGCGGCGATGGAACCGCAAATTCAAAAGGCGTTCACCAACATGGCAGCGCTCGAATCTGGGGCCATTGCTAATCCGGATGAAAATCGCATGGTTGGACATTATTGGCTGCGGAACCCATTGCTCGCGCCATCGCCGGAAATTCGCAAGGAAATTGAAGATACCGTTGCTCGAATCAAGGATTTCTCAGCTAAAATTCACGCGGGTAAAATTCGCGGTGCCGGTGGGGTGTTCAAGAATTACCTTTTGATTGGTATTGGCGGGTCGGCACTGGGGCCGCAATTCGTCGCCCACGCTCTGGGTGATCCGCGTACCGACAAACTCAAGCCCTTTTTCTTTGACAACACCGACCCAGACGGCATGGACAGGGTTCTTGCCACAATTGGATCCGATCTGGACAAAACCCTTTGCATTATCATTTCCAAGTCCGGCGGCACCAAGGAAACCCGCAACGGAATGCTGATAGCGGAAAATGCCTTCAAGCACGCAGGCCTTCATTTCGGACAACACGCCGTTGCCATTACCACGTACGGCAGTGAACTTGATAAGCACGCCATGAATAACAAATGGTTAACACAATTTCCAATGTGGGATTGGGTTGGTGGCCGGACCAGCGAGTTATCAGCAGTCGGGCTATTACCAGCCGCCCTACAAGGAATTGACATAACTAATTTAACTTTAGGAGCTTGTGAATGTGACATGTCAACAAGGCTGTCTAACGTTAAAGTAAACCCAGCAGCACAGCTTGCACTGGCTTGGTACGAGTCAGGTAACGGTAAAGGAACCAAAAACATGGTCGTTTTACCCTACAAAGACCGTTTGGAGCTGTTTTCAAAGTATCTTCAGCAACTGGTGATGGAATCACTCGGCAAAGGACAAGATTTGAATCGGAATGTGGTCAATCAGGGAATTGTGGTTCTCGGAAATAAAGGTGCAACAGATCAACATTCATATGTTCAACAGCTCAGGGATGGGCTGAACAATTTTTTTGTCGTCTTTATAGAGGTTTTGAAGGATGGGAATAAACAAAGCTTGGAGGTTGAATCCAAAGTGACATCCGGAGATTATCTTCACGGATTTTATCTGGGAACCCGCCAAGCACTCGCTGATAAGGACAGGGAATCTGTCACCATCACAGTCAAAGAAGTTTCTCCCTTTGTGGTTGGAATGCTCATCGCATTGTTTGAACGGGCTGTCGGCCTTTACGCCTCATTAATCAACATCAATGCCTACCACCAACCTGGCGTCGAAGCTGGCAAGAAGGCTGCCGGCAGGGTGATTGAAACACAGCGCAAGGTGCTGGATTTTCTCTCCAAACAACCTGGCGCGCTGTTTAGTGTTGAAGAAATCTCCAAAGGAATTGGTGCGGAAGATGAAGTTGAACACATCTTTAAAATATGCGAATATCTATCCACGAATCAAAGCGGAATAATATGTAAGTTGTTTGGTAAGAGCATATTAAAACGGAAATATGCTATAATTTAATTTCTAATGTTTGTTTATCCAAAACAATACGACGTCATTGTTGTCGGTGCTGGTCATGCCGGGATTGAAGCCGCATTGGCTGCTGCCAGAATGGGCTGTCAAACTTTGCTGCTCACCATGAATGCAGACACCATCGGACAGATGTCCTGCAACCCTGCCATCGGCGGACTCGCCAAAGGGCACCTAGCGCGCGAAATTGATGCCTTTGGGGGAGAGATGGGCAAGGCCACAGACATGACCGGATTGCAATTCAGAATGCTGAACACAAAAAAAGGTCCGGCTGTTTGGGCACCACGAGCACAGTGCGACAAAAAGGCTTATCAATTTCGGCTTAAATGGGTCTGTGAATCAGAACCCAATTTAGATTTAAAGCAGGGACAAGCGTCAAAAATACTTCACAAGGACGGAGTAGCCTTTGGAGTCGAAACCACCCTTGAAGTCCAATACCTCGGAAAGACAATCGTAATAACGACGGGGACATTTCTTCGGGGATTGATGCATGTTGGATTAAACCAGCAACTTGGCGGACGAGCTGGCGATTTAGCCGCGTTAGGCCTGTCAATGTCGCTTAAAGAAATCGGCGTTAAGCTTGGCCGGCTAAAAACCGGGACTCCCCCACGACTTTTGAGACGATCAATTGACTTCTCCAAAACAGAAGCTCAATCGGGAGACGAACCGGTTCCTTATTTCACATTCTGGAAGGATGATTTGTTCCACATGGAACAATCGGCCCAAAATTCGTTTGGCAGCGGCCGTTCCGCCGTGAAATACCCGCCAGGTTCAATCCTAGATAAAATCAATGGCCAATTGAGTTGCTTTATAACATTTACCACACAAAAGACCGCAGAAATAATTCGCTCAAATCTACACAAATCTCCTTTGTATTCAGGCACTATTGAAGGAATCGGCCCAAGATATTGCCCGTCAATTGAAGATAAAATCGTGAAGTTTCCAGAAAAGGAGCGGCATCAAATTTTTCTTGAGCCGGAGGGGGTTGAAACTGACGAATTCTACGTCAATGGCTTCTCTACAAGTCTGCCGTTTGAAGTCCAAGTGGAATTGGTCAGGACAATCATAGGCTGCGAAAACGCTGAAATCATGCGTCCAGCCTATGCTGTGGAATATGATTTTGCCTACCCAACACAATTACTGCCATCTTTGGAAACAAAGGCCTGTAGGAATCTGTTTTTAGCCGGACAAATCAACGGAACATCCGGATATGAAGAGGCTGGTGCCCAAGGAATTATCGCTGGGATTAATGCAGCCAGAAGAATCAATTCCCTCGACCCAATCATCCTTCGGCGCGATCAGGCGTATATCGGAGTCCTGATTGATGATTTAATTACCAAAGGTACGACTGAGCCCTACCGCATGTTCACATCGCGCGCTGAATATCGACTTTTGCTCCGTCAAGACAATGCCGACTTGCGGCTTTCAGACATTGGACATGAAATCGGTCTTTTACCTGAACGTAAGTATTCAATATTTTGCTCCAAACAGAAAGCTATATTAGAAGAACTGAATCGTTTATATTCAACATATTATGTAAGTAATTCTTTGGCAAAAATTCTCTCCAGACCTGAAGTCGGCTACAAAGATTTGCCGAATCGCAACGACGCTCTGTCCGGGGAGGAAATCCAGCAAGTTGAGATTGCCATCAAATATGCCGGGTACATCGAACGACAGGAGACAGAAGTTGAGAAGTTCAAGAACTTGGAGGACAAGCAGATTCCCGAATCTTTTGAATTTTCATCGGTGCCAAGCTTGCGACTTGAAGCACGCCAGAAACTTTCAAAAATTCGTCCAACGACCATCGGTCAGGCGGCCCGAATTTCCGGCGTGTCGCCTGCGGACATCAGCATCCTCATGGTCTGGTTGAAGCGTTGTGGCGGAGCTGGCGAAGGAAACGATATGTCAACCGATGCCGAAACTTGCAGTGCTTGCGAATCGGAACTCGATGGGTAATGTGAAGTGATTTTTTGGCTGTCCGACATGGATTCGAACCATGAATAACGCCTCCAAAGGGCGCTGTGTTACCGTTACACCATCGGACAAGCCGGAAAAAACATTAAACTTTACGTGCCACTCACGCAAAGGGAAAATCATCAATAACAATTTTTGCAAAGAAAGAAGGTTTGCCCGCAACATTTCCTGCCCGCAAGATGTCGTAATTCGTAATGAACAACGTTTCAGATGAAACAACTCCACGTGTTGTCACAGCCGTTACTCCGGCTGCGCCGACATCGGACTTTTCCAAGCCGGTCGTGCGACCAAAGAAAGGCGTGCTAAAGATTGCCGCCGAAGTGCTTAATCATGGCGGACCAAGCTATCTCCAGTTTGCCATCACGAACATTTGCAATGCGGACTGCGATTTCTGCGGTTTTGCCCGCTCCAAGTTTGATCCCAAAGCCCGGCACAGCGTGACGCTGCAGGAAACGCGTGACGTCATTGACATCGCCGTCAAAAATCACGTCGGCTATCTGTTGTTCGTTGGTGGCGAACCGATGGTGCATCGCGATTTGCGTGCCATGACGCGCTACGCGGCGGAGCGCGGGATTCATCCGATGATTTGCACCAACGGGGGGCTTTGGACTGAGGAAAACATGCGCGGCCTCGCCAGCGACGGCCTGAGCAGCGTGATCATGTCCATTGACGCGCACGATGTTTCCAAACACGAGAAGAACCGCGGCCTGCCGGATGTCTGCAGGAAAATCAAACGCGCCAACGAATTCTTCCA
>Ga0187861_10002092_pt1 | contig 19226 bp, 11 predicted proteins | sample June2016WEW_10_1_3_FD_132986 | JGI IMG/M metagenome (GOLD analysis project Ga0187861, IMG submission 132986) | Peatland microbial communities from SPRUCE experiment site at the Marcell Experimental Forest, Minnesota, USA - June2016WEW_10_100 | ecosystem: Environmental > Terrestrial > Soil >...
ATGTCAGTAAATGCGTGGCCCAGAGCGTACCGCGGGCGTCCCGCCCGCCTTCGTCCTCGCGCCCTGCCAGCCTGCCACGAGCGGGCGGGACGCCCGCGGTACATTTGCTGACATGCACCCTTTCCAGCCTGCCCGTGAAAAAGTGCAGGCCGGAAGCCTGCGCTACATTTGACATTGCCTCATCGCGCCACATGCTAAGGGCCTGTTTCCGCAGACCTTGGCCCTGCGCTTTCCCGTGGGAGGGGAGCACCGGGAACCGCGGCCTGCCGAAACGGGCATGGAGGAGCGGTGTCATGGTCGAGACCGTGTTGCATGAGATACCCGTCTTCGACGGCCTGGACAGGAAGCAGATTGACGAACTGAGTTCCTGGCTGCAACGCAAAGAATTTGAGCCCGCAGAGTTGATCATTAAAGAAGGCACTGTGCCGGACGGCCTGTACGTCCTGGCCAAGGGCACCGTAGATGTGTTCAAAGAAAGCGTCATGAAGCCGTTGGCCATCGCCGAACTTGATGCTCCCTCGGTGTTCGGCGAAATGGGACTGCTGCTGGTGGAAACGCAACGCTCCGCCAGCGTGCGCGCCAAGACCAAGGTGATCGCCGGTTTCCTGCCCACCGCGCTTTTCAACACCAAGCTGGCCGCGAACAACCTGGCGGCGCTCCGCATCGCCTTGAACCTGGGCCGCATCTCCTCCGAACGCCTCCGCGCCACCACGTGCAGGTTGACCGGCCTGCTCGAAGAGTTGACCCTGCACGCGCTGCGCACGGAATTGCATGGGATTGAGGGCAGGAAGTGAGGATTTTGGATTTTAGATTTTCGATTGAACAACACATGCGGTTGCCGTTCAATCCAAAATCTAAAATCGAAAATCGAAAATTCGTGACCGTTCAGTCTCTGAGCCGCGCGCGTAAGCAAGCGGTCATGGGGAGCGCCCCGTTGCCTGCTATGAGAGGAATGGGACGAATAGGAGCGATGGAACCGCTCCCTTACGTTCGCGGCTCGGACTGAACTGTTACCAAAATTCCTATTCCTTGGCGCCCTTGAGCTGTTTTAGCAAGTCTCCCAAGATGTCCGACAATTTCCCATTGATATTCGCCTGGTTAAGGGTTGTTTTCCCCGACGTGACTTTCAAGTTTTCCACGTGGGCCTTCAGTGGACTGCCGCCCTCCAGGGCCAACTCTCCTGACGCCTCCAGCGTGACCTCCTCGCCAACGTTGACCCGCAACTGCTCCAACTTGATGTCGGTTCCCTTCTCGCATCTGGCATACTTGCCCACCAGTTTGACGGCGCCCTCCTGCCCGGGTGGAATCAGGATTGTGCCGCCGTGGAGCCAGGCCCTGCCGGACTTGAGGAGCAAGAGTGAGTTCGCGTCCAGACTGTTGCTGCTGGAGCCGGCAAGGATGCGCACATCTCCGCTCAACTGCTCAGCCTCCGCATAGGGGCCGGAGAACCGCACCCCCTCGAAGGCGCCTCGAACTTCCCAGGTTTTCACCGCGGCGAGCGGCTTCAGCGAGTAGGGCGCCAACTTGATCTCCAGGTCCTTGACGTGTCCTGCGGGCCGCGCCATCCCGGCGTCAGCCAGCCAAGCCTCAACTTTCGCCAGGTCCAGGTCCTTGAGCACAATCGTGGCCGGGCCAATCTGCCGCTGTGCAAGATCCAAGGTGAGGCTGAATGTGGCCGCGAGCCCCCCCCAAGCGGGAGTCCCAAACGAGCCGTTGACAACCCAGGCTCCGCCGGCTTTCTCCGGCGCTCCGCCTTGCTTCGGCACAAGCTGCCTGAAAGACACCTCAAGTTGTGTCCCGTCGGGGAGCTTGAGCTTCCACACGTCCGGCCTGCCATCAGGCTTGTGAGTCAAGCCCAAGTCACACTCCAATTCCACCGCGGGCAGCCGGAAGGCCCTTTCGCCAACCACGGGCAGCACAGCACGCAGATCGCAAGGCTGTATGCGTCCGTTGCTGAACGTCAGCCTCTGGTCCTTGATCTGAAAACCGGAACGGGCGCTAAGGCCGCCGAAGGCCACGCTCTCGGTGGGTTCCTTCTCGAACAACGGTGCGGCATAACCGTAAGCACTCATCTTCAGCACGTTCAGCACGGCTTCTTGAAACAGCCGGGGCAGGGCAATCGTCAGGTCCGCGTTCTCCAGGGCGATGGCGCCGCGCGCCTCCGCCGTCGGCGCATCGGGCGCCGGGTTGCCTGGAGCAGACGGCAGCGCCGCCGACAGGTCCGAGAGTTCCACGGAACCCTTCAGTGTCAGCGCGTCGCCCCACAGGCGCGGCTGGAAAAGCTCATTGAGCGCCTTGCCGTCCATCTTGCCTGCCACATTCTGCAAAGTGAACCGCGCTGCCGGCTGCGACAACCACGCGCCTTGGCCGTGCAGCGTACCCACGCCGTCCACGCGCAGTTGCAGCTTGTCGAAAGCCGCCGGCTGCTCCGGTCCCGTGTCCAGCCTCGCCGTGCCGCTCAAGTCCACAGTCCTGCGCGGCACGTCCAGCGCGCAACCGGAAGCCAGCGGCCAGTGCAGGTTCTCCAGGATGAACTGGCCGCTGAAATCCAACGCCGCGGCTGGGCTCTCATCTCCTGCCGAGATGTCATAGCGCACATGCCCATTGACGCTCTCTCCGTGCTCAGGAACGTCTTGCGGCGAAGGGTACAACATGCCCGCCAAGTCACGCCCCAGGTTGAGGCCGCCGGAAATCCGGGCGGTCCACGCCGCCCCCGGCCCGTAACTGCCCGTCACGGAAACGTTCTCCAAGGAATCGAAAACACCATAGAGCGAGAACGTTTTGGGCGCCAGCGGCCCGTGGTCGGCAAGAGTCCCGCTCAAGGCCTGCAACCGCAGCCTGGCCGGAAACGCAGCCGCCGCCGCGCCGGAGCCTGGCGCAGGCCATTCGATGGCCAGGTCGCCTTCGCGCATGATGATCTCTTCCAGGCGGTAGGCGCCGGCCGAGGCCAGGTTAGGGTGGATGTTCCATTGGCCCTGCGCATTGCGCCGCAGGGCAATCTGGGGCCGCTCGATGGCCATAGTACGGATACGCCCCTCGGTCAGAAACGGGCCAATGTCCCAGTCGAGGGTTACAGCGTCAACCGTCACAGGAGTGCTGTTGTCCGGCGCGCGGACAGCGATCTTGTCAAGTTTCAGGTTCCTGAGCCATTGAGTGCGCACGGAGGCGATTTCCGCCGGGGCCTCGAAGACACTCGATATTCTCGCCGCGGCCTTGCCGTTCATGAACCCGCAGGCCACGTAAACCAGCACGCCCAGATACAGGACGACCGGCGCAAGCAGCACAACCAGGAAGGCCAGGAACAGCCAGAAGAGCGGGCCCCGCCGGCGGCGTGGCTTGCCAGGCGCTGCGTCAGACAGCTTCTCCGCGTCAGTAGTTGCGCTCACCCACTGCTTCCCCAAACATCTCGAGCCAGGCGCGTCGCGCCTGCAACCATTAGATTATCGGCATCTTGTGGGGCTGCGACTACTCTAGTCCTCATTATTCACCGCAGAGACGCGGAGCGCGCAGAGAGGAAATTTTAGATTTGCGATTTTCGATTTTCGATTGCGCCCACGGACATGCTGAAATCGAAAATCGAAAATCAAAAATCAAAAATACCTCCACCCCAGCGGCTCCACCGCCAAGCGGTAGCCGGCGCCCAGCGCCCGCGCCAGCAGTTCCCACATTTCCTCTTGGCGGGCGCAGAGGCGGATCCTCTGGCCGCACGCAGGCAACTCCGCGAGCCGCTCGGCCAGTTCTTCTCCTTCCTCATGTTGCGCCAAGCCGGGTGACAGAAGAATGAGCTGCTCAAAGACGCTCATGGCCCGCGCTACGGTCAGCGCTGGATCGAAAGCCCCGGCCGCCTGTCCGGGGACATGCAGAGCATGGCCGGCGGCGAGCACTTCTTCGGCCTGCTGGAGCAGATTCCACAGTTCACCAGTGAAGCGCGCCGAGCCCAGGCCTTCCTCGCCGGCGAAGGCCAGGACCACGGATTGCTTGCGCACAAGGGGCGGCTCGCCGGGCGCTGCCGCCTTATGTATTTGCAGGCTGAGCAGCGCTTCCTCCAGCGTGGTTTCCCAATCAGCGCCGCCGCCGCTGAGCAGCACGGCAGCGGCTCCAGGTTTCATGTTCCCGGTTTCAGGCTCCAACTTCCCGGCCGCCAACTCCGGGCCGGTGTGTGCCGAGACTATGTCCATCCGCAGTTTCCGGCCCAAACCCAGAGCGATGCCGAATTCAACCTTCAAGCTGCCTGCGGCCTGCCACGGCAACGCGGGAAGCAAGGCCACGCGCAGGTCCGCGGCGGCATAGGACGGGTCAGGCTGGCCAGTGCCCTGCCACGCCCGCAACTCATACTCGCCGGCGATCTCTTCGCCATACCTGTGGATGGCGGCGCTGCCCAGCAGCGGGCCGCCGGCTCCCGGCCAGGCTAAGATGCAGATGCGCGAGGGCCGGATTTCCGCCGCAAGCAGCGCGTTAATCACGGGTGACAAAGCGATGTCGTAAGGCGCGGGCAAGGATAAATCGCCGGCCAGAATCGCCGCCCGCCGGTGGCCTTTGGCCAACTCCTTGAGCGGCGGGCCGGACGCCGGCTTGTCGAGCGCCTCGCGCACAAGATGTTGCTGCGCATCAACGCCCAATGCTTCGCCGGCCTCAACGGGCTGCGCCACTGGCAGGAGTTGCACAGCGTTGGGAACTGTAACGGTCAAGCCGCGCGCGCCAACGGCGAGCATTATCTGTTGGCTCATCTGCGGATTGTCGTCTCCCATTGCCTGCGCTCACACAGCCAATCCAAAATCCAAAATCAATCGAGTGCCAGCACTTGAGCCATCGTATACATGCCGGGACCTTTTTTGTTCTGGACGAGCCATTTCGCGGCACGCAACGCGCCGCGGGCAAACGTATCGCGGCTGGAGGCTTTGTGGCTCAGTTCCAGCCGTTCTCCCCCAATGGCGAAGAACGCGGTATGCTCGCCCACCACGTCGGCCATGCGCAGCGCGTGAATGCCGATCTCCTTGGGAGGGCGTTGCCCCACCATGCCGTGCCGCCCATAGACAGTCACTTCCCGCAAATTGCGCTTCAGACCATGCGCGATGGCTTCGGCCAGCCGCATGGCCGTGCCGCTGGGCGCGTCCAGCTTCTGGTTGTGGTGCGCCTCCAGAATCTCCACGTCGTAGCCGTCGCCAAGCGTGCGCGCGACCAACTCCGCCACCTTGAAGAGCACGTTGACGCCCACGGAGAAGTTCGGCGCGTGAATGAGGGGAATCCGCTGCGCCGCAGTGGCGATGCGCTGTTTTTCATCGTCGCTCATGCCGGTGGCGCCAATGACCAGAGGCAAGCCCAGCGCTGCGGCCTCCTCGGCGTGCCGCGTGGCAGCCTCGTGCAAAGTAAAGTCCAATGCGGCGTCGGCGCCCCGGACCGCGGCAAAGTTGTCCACGGCGCGGACGTGCAGTTCCTGGCCCAAGCCGCAGAGCGGCCCGACATCCTTCCCTATCCAGGCGTGGCCGGGACATTCGACTGCGGCAACCAACTCCAGCTCCCGGTCTTCACGGCACAGTTCAATCAGGCGCCGCCCCATGCGCCCCGCGGCGCCCAAAACACAAAACTTGATTGGCATTCGTTGCCTCCTTACCCACCATACTTACGCCTTCCCCGGCACAAAGACCACCTTCCCCGTGTCACCGCCGGCAAAAACGCGGTACGCTTCCGCGGCCTGCTCAACCGTGAAGCGGTGCGTGATGAGTTCCTTCGCCCGCAGGCCGTTTTCAAAGAGGCGCAGGATCTCGCCGTACTCGCCGAGCGGGAAGCAACACGAACCGGACAGGCAGATTTCCTTGCGGTTGAAGTGGTCGGAAGGCCGGACAGTGGCTTTCTCGTTCTCGCCGATAATGGCCACGTGGCCGAAAGGCCGGCAAAGGTCGAGGGCCGCGTGAAGAGGATCGGACTTACCCGAGCACTCCAGCGCACGGTCCACACCGTAGCCCTTGGTCAAATCGCGGATTTGCTTGACGACGTCGCCGTCGCCGGGATTCACGGCGCGCCAGGCGCCGAGCTTCAAGGCCAGCGCGCGCCGGTAGGCAATCGTGTCCACGCCGATAACCTTGGCGCCCAAGTGCGCGGCGATGAGCACGGAGCCGAGGCCCATCGGCCCCAGGCCGAATACAGCGACGGTGTGCGTAGCGTTCGCGGCCATGCGTTTGAGCGCGTGATAGGGCGTGCCGATGGGATCAATGATCAAACAGCCTTCCTCAAAGGAGACGGATTCCGGCAGCGGCAGCAGCGAGGACTCGGCCATGAGCGTATACTGCGCGTGGACGCCGTCGCGCGAGAAGCCGTAAACGCCCTTCATGGCGCGGCAGTAAGCGACGTAGCCGGCGCGGCACATGTCGCAAGCGCAACAGGCCTTGAAGGCCAGCGCGGCGACGCGGTCTCCGGGCTTCACGGTGCGGGCCTGGTCCACGGCCACGACCACGCCCGCGCCTTCGTGCCCCGGAATCTGCTTTTTCTCGCCGGGCCTCCGATAGAGCCCGTGCAGATCGCTGCCGCAGATGGCGGCGGCTTCGATGCGCACGACGACCTCGTCGCCTTGGGGCTTCGGGTCGGGAAAATTCAACGTCTCTACTTTCTGGGCATCCAGAATCTTGGCAGCGCGCATGAGGTCCCTCCTTTTGGCTCGCGGTTGGCGCAACTACTTTCTAAAGGACCAGCGGAAGAAAACACGGGCAATTCTCAATTTTCATTGTCCGATTATCAATTCTTTTTTCGGCGGGTCTTCGTCCAGGCGCACAAAGACCCAGCGTTCCTTGCCCGCGCGCATGCTGAAGGTCTTTACCCGCCAGCCGTCCTGGAAGCCGTCAACCTGCCCGGCCCGGATGAAGTTGAGCAGCGGCTGGACCTCGTTGACAAACTCCGCCGGGAGCTGCTCAGCCTTGAGCGTCTCCGCCTCGGGCAGCGTCTTGTGCTCCGCGAAATACGAAAGGATGCGCTCCAGCTCCTTGCGCGCCTCTTCCGTCACGTACTTGTCCGACGCCAGCTCAAAAGACCTGGTCGGTCCCAGGGCGATCAGGCGCACCCCCGCGATCTTGCCCATTGCGACCAGGGCTTCCTTCTGCACGTTCTTTTCAGCATCCTTCTCCAAGGCTTCCAGCAGGAGGGGCAAGCTGGCCGCGTCCTTCACATTGCCCAAAGCCCAGACCGCTTCCACGCGCGTCCACGTGTCTGCATCTTTGGCCAGTTGGCGCAACAACGGCAGCGTTTCGGGCGCGCCGATGCGGTCCAGGATCGTCACGCAGTTGAAGCGGTAGAGCGCCTGTGGCTCCCGCTTAAGGCGCTCCTCGAGATACGGCACCAGCAGCGCGCCACAAGCGGCAAGTTCGTTTTGTGTCTGCGTCAGGCCGCTGTAATACAACGTCGTATGCCAGTCCTGTGGCAGCTTGTCCAGCAATTCCATGATCTTGTCGTAAGGCCCGATCAGATCACGCGCCCGCTTGGCAATCTCAGCATCCGGGTTTGTGGCCGCCGCGCGCAGCTTCGCGAAAGCCGGGAAACCGATGGTCCGCAGTTCCGCGCTGGCCTTCTCGCGCCGCCCAAAGTCCTCTGATCCCAAGCGTGCAATGAGCACGTCAATGTGCTGCTCCGGGTCCGCTGCGGCAGGCTCCGCGTCAGCAGGCCAAGCAGAGAAAGCTGCCAGCAGCAAGATGGAGACAAGGTAAAACGGCGCGTTTGTCATGATGTGCGAACACCCTGCTCAGAACTCCAAGTTCCCTTGGCCGGAATTGTCTGCTCTCATCGCTTTCAGGCCAGTGGCCGCGTTCCACATCCAGTTCCGTCATCTCCAGCGCGTGCAAGAGAGTCAGAAATTATCCTCCTGCTTAGGGGGCTGTTCACTGGGCGGACGGGGGGGCCGCACCGCACGCTCTTGCATCGGACGCATAGGAAATCCTGGCATTGGCTGGTCCGCATACAGAGGTTTGAATGTCGGCGCGACAAATCGCCGCATGGCCGCGTCCCAACGTATCTGCTGCTCATCTTTCTTGAGCCAATCGAGGTAATAGTCCACGTCTTCGGGGCGGCGCATCAAGCTGAAGAACATCTGTCCGCGGTTAGTGTTCTGCAAACCTGAGATTGAGAGGAACGCTGAGGCCGCTGGGCCCCGATCCTCGGGGCGGGCTTTGACGCAAAGCAGGACCAGGCGCAGGCCCGCCGTGCTTCCAGATTGAGAGATGGCCGTAGCCCATCCCTGGATGTTCAACTCAGCGCGTGGATCGGTCAGCCCGGCGCCGCAAGCCGTCAGTACTTTCACAAGCTCGGCATCGTCCATGTTCGCGCCCAAGTACAGGGAAATGATGGCCAAAGCACAGCGAACAAGAGGCGTAGCGTCCTTCGCTTCTTCGAACTTCTTCAGGTACTTGGGCGCCAGCCTCAAACGCGCCATCTGGATCACGCCAGGGTCAACACCTCTGAAACATTCGGAACCCAGCCCCTGAGGCGTAAGCTTGTCGCCTTGGAGTTTGCTTTGCAGGAGCTTGTCTAACCGTTCGGCGCACAACTGCGCTCCTGCTTCCTGGTTGATCTTGGCCAGACGTGCTTCTGGGCCGGCATAGTTGAACTCCGAGCCGAAATCTCTGCCGGAGGCGGCAATACCGACAGCCGCCTTGACCCATTCCGGGTCCTTCGCAGCGGCGGCGTTGCTCTCGCCCAGTTTCAGCACGGCTTCCAGCAGGGCCTTGTCGGGTTCCCCTTGGAAGCGGCCGGCTTGGGTACTTGCCAAGGCGTCGTCAATCTTGACTCCATACCGTTCCAGCACGGCGGCCTGGCGGGCCAAAGCTTCAAGCGCGGGGGAAGGCGCGCCCGTGAACTTGGAATGTTCGCGGTCCCACTTCAGGCGCGACTCGTTCTTGTCAAGCCATTCCTTGCACTGGGCGAGCATTTCCGGGCCAGTGCCAGGCAAGCCGTTGCCAGTCTGAGTCCAATTGCATATGAATTGAAACCTGGACAATGGATGGTTGTAGGCTTTGCCGGGCTGATAGCCATCGAGGTCGCGAGCGGCATTGATGAGGAGCAGGCGCAGATATCCAGTGCGGTGGGCACTGAACATCTCATTCATCCAGCGGTGCAACAGGCCCTCTTGTTTGCCGGACACCCAAGTCAGGGGGGCTTTGCCGATCAGTTCCACGACCTCTTGGGGATCCGGCTTGCCGCCGACGAAAAAGAGCTGTATGGCAGCGTGCAACGCGGCCTCAATGTTTCCCGCCGTACGGGCTTCGGCATAAGACTTCTCGTATTCAGACAGCAACGCCCCACACGCCGCCCGCACGAGCTCTTCGTCCGGCTGGGGGTCGGTGTTCAACAATGAGGCAGGCTGATAGTATTCCTCATCGCTCAAGGCGGACTTGAGGGCCTTGGCAAGAACCTGGGCGCCCAGCTCAGGATTAAGCTTGGGCAAGTGAATGAGGAGCAGGCTCCTGCACTGAAGCTGGCACAGGTTCCTGCCGGAAGGCTGGTCCAGCAAGGCCAGCAGAAAACTGGCTACGACGGCGTCCTTGGCGGCTTCGGCGTTCTTTTCCATCAGGCTCACGACCTCGCCCACCAAGCGGCTCATATCCATGGCCTGAGGCTGGGCAAGGCTGTCGAGGACCTTGAGCTCATAGCGTTTCTCGACGGCCCTGGCCGGGGCATACAGCGCCTCCATGCCGGGCGGCGGTGCGTCGCAAACAAAGCGGCGGCGCAAAGGGTCCCAGGCCAGCGCGGCGAGGTTCTTATTGAGCCACTCTTTGGTCCGCGTGCCCTCTGCTTTAGCGTCAATCTTGCCAGCCAGTTTGCCGTTGCGCCAAACTTGAGTCGGCTGAGGCCAACCGAGCAATTGGTAGAGTTGCGCCAGGGGGAAGGCTTCCCAGGCGCGTACCTCGGGGGGGTCCTTAGCGCGCATCTGGACAACCTCCCGCTCGGCCCAATCAGCATACAACGGCAGGGCCTGCTTGATGCCGCCCTGCGCGAGCGATTCGAGCACACGGCCAATAATGGCGGAAGACTGGAGCGAATGGCTCTTTTCCACTTCCACCGTCTCCGCGGCGAAAGCTTGCGGGCCTTCCGCGTCATCCACGGCCACCAGCGCGGCAGCGACCCAAAGCCGCGCCAAGGGGTTGTGTTTTGGTCCGGTTTGCCTGAGCCTGCGCACAGCGGCGCCCATAGCGCCCGCATCAATTTTTCTGAATTCAGGCCATTGCCACGGTGAGATTCCGCCGAAATCCCCGCCTACGGTTGCCAGCCAGTCTTTCAGCCTCTTGTCCAGCAATCTGGCGCCAATGGAAGGCAGGAGTGCAGGGAGCCGGGTGAACGCCGCCTCGACGGTGTCCTTGTTCGAGCACAGTCCCACCTCGAAGAGCAGCCATTCCATAACTGCGGCCACATGTTCGTCTTTGCGCGCCTCCTCTTTGTCTTCACAGAGTTTGAGCATCTCCCAGAAGACGTCGTGCTGTCCCGCGGCGCCGGGTTGCTTGAGCCGCTCGGCCAGGTCTGAGATCTTCCATTTCTTTGCGACTGCCGATACAGCTTTCTCCGGCGGAGCGGGAACTTCCTTCGTCTCAGGCTTTGGGCGGGCCTCTTCCTCGAACGCCGCCAGCGAGAACGCAACTACAATGGCAATGGTTGCCAGACGGATGCAAGCGCTCATTTGGTACCCCTCCTACGGGCGGCGCGGCCTTCATTCATTACAAAGGGACAAGGGAAAGGAGTGAGAACTGAGAAGTGCTCCCTCCTCTATCCGCTATCCTCGCTTCTCTTCGTGCCTTTGTGTCTTTGTGGTGAAACTCCCTCCCTGCCAGGTCACGCTGTCGCGTCACACATCCAGGTCTGTGATCTCCAGCGCGTGCTGCTCGATGAACTCCTTGCGCGCGGCGACGCCTTCGCCCATGAGAATCTTGAACATGTCGTCGGCGGCGTAGGCGTCCTCGAGGCGCACGCGCAGGAGGGTGCGCCGGGCGGGGTCCATGGTGGTTTCCCAGAGTTGCTCGGCGTTCATCTCGCCCAGGCCTTTGTAGCGCTGGACCTCGATGCCCTTCTTGCCCAACTCGCGCACTTTCGCCAGGACGCCCGTCAGCGCGCTGACCAGGTTTTCCGTGCCGTTCTCCTCTATAACCTTGAACTTGTAGCCCGTCTCTGCGGTGGTGGAGCCGAGATAATCCTGGCGCGAGAAACCGCAAAGCGACAGTTCGCCGAAGGCGTCGGTGAGCGCCTGGGCTTCGCCGAGGTGGTGCTTTTCGGCGCCCAGGCCCGCGGCGACGAGGGTGGCCTGGCCGGTGGTGTCGTCGGCTTCGGCAATGGCCGCGTCCTCGCCGTTGGGACCCTCCTCGGCCTCGGCCTCGGCCTTGGGTTTGGCGCGTTTGGGGGCCGTGCCGGCCGCGGCCTCCTCTTCTGCGCGCCGGGCCAGCAGCGCTTCCACCTTCGCATTGCGGAAGGCCTCGGCTTCTTCCTCGTTGTGGAAGAAGTTCTCCTCCGTGCCCACGACCACGTGCCATTCGGGGAAGAAGCCTTCGTCTTCGAGCTTGATATAATCCTCGAAGGTGATGCCCTTCGACTTCAGGCTCTTGCGCAGTTGTTCCAGCCGCTCCAGGGGCTTGAGCAGCCGGCGGAGGTCCTCGCCCTCGATCTGCGCGACCCGCCCGGTGACTTCGAGGCGCGAGCCTTTGATCCCCAGATTGAGCAGCGTGGCGTTCATCTGTTCCACCGAAGTCACGTACTCCACCGCCTTGCCGCGCTGCACGCGGAAGAGCGGCGGCTGGGCACAGTAAATGCGCCCGTCATCCACCAACTGCGGCATCTGGCGGTAGAAGAAGGTGAGCAGCAGCGTACGGATGTGCGAGCCGTCCACGTCGGCGTCGGTCATGATGATGATCTTGCCGTAGCGCAGCTTCTCGAAGCTGAAATGTATGCCGCTCCTGCCGCCCGCTTCCGCGCCGCCCTCCACCACGACCGGGACCTGGTCCTCGACGACGCCCTCTTCGCTGACGTTGGCGCCGATGGCCTGGATCATGGCGAAGATCTCGGCGTTGGCCAGCATCTTCTCGGTGCGCGCCTTTTCCACGTTCAGCACCTTGCCGCGCAAGGGCAGGATGGCCTGCCATTTCCGTTCGCGGCCGGTCTTGGCGCTGCCGCCCGCGGAGTCGCCTTCGACCAGGTACAACTCCGTTTCCTCCGGGTCGCGCGACTGGCAGTCGGCCAGCTTGCCCGGCAAGCCGCCGCTGGAGAACGCGCCCTTGCGCCGCGCCAGTTCGCGCGCCTGGCGCGCGGCCTCGCGGGCCTGCGCGGCGGCGTTGGCCTTGCGGCAGATGGCCTGCGCCGTCTTGGGATTGGTCTCGCAGATTTCTTCGAGCTTCTGGCCCAGCAGGCTGTTGACCAGGCCCTCAACTTCCGCGTTGCAGAGGCGGTACTTGTTCTGCGAATCGTACTGCGGGTCCGGGATCTTGACCGAGATGATGGCGGTCAGGCCCTCGCGCAGGTCCTCGCCCGTGACCGGCGTGTCCTTGTCCATCAGTTCCTTGTCGCGGGCGTACTTGTTGAAGACGCGGGTCAGCGCCGTCTTGAAGCCGGAAAGGTGCGTCCCGCCGCCCGCCGTGTTGATGTTGTTGGCGAAGCAGAAGATCTTCTCGTCGTAGCCGTCGTTGTATTGAAAGGCCACTTCCACGACGATCCCTTCGGCCTCGGCGCGGCAGGTGATGACCTCCTTGTGGATCGCCGTGCGGCCGGCGTTGAGGTGCTCGACAAAGGCCTTGATCCCGCCGGGGTAATCGTAGTCTTCGGAGCGCCCGTTGCGGTCGTCCACCAGGCTGATCTTCAGCCCGGGATTGAGGAAGGCCATCTCGCGGAAGCGCTTGGCGAGCGTCTCGAACTTGAACTCCGGCTGCGGGAAGATCTGCGGGTCCGGTTTGAAGTGGTAGCGCGTCCCGGTGCGCTGGGAATCGCCGAGCCGTTCCACTGCTTTGCGCCGCACGCCGCGGTCGTACCATTGCTCGAAGCTGCCGCCGTCGCGGTGGACGACGACGTGAAGCCAATCGCTGAGCGCGTTGACGCATTTGACGCCGACCCCGTGCAGCCCGCCTGAGACCTTGTAGCCCTTCGTGTCGCCGAACTTGCCGCCCGCGTGCAGCTTGGTCAGCACCACTTCCAGGGTGCTGATCTTCTCCTCGGGATGCTCCAGCACCGGGATGCCGCGCCCGTCATCCTCGACGGAGATGGAGCCGTCCTTGTAGAGGCGCACCTTGATGTTCTTGCAGTGGCCCGCCATAGCCTCGTCCACCGCGTTGTCCACAACTTCGGCGACGAGATGGTGCAGTCCGTTCTCGTTGGTGCCGCCGACGTACATCCCCGGCCGCCGCCGGATGGCCTCCGGGAAGCCCAGGACCTTGATATCATCGGCGCCGTAGCTGCTTTCGTCCGGCGTTACCGTCCCGTCTTGACTGCCCTGCGTGACCTCACTCATTTCCGTCCCTCTGCCAAGAACGAGCGCCGCTGTTTCCGCCAAGCCCCTTTGCGCTTTTTGCTTCTGAGAAGTGTACTCATTCAGGGGCGTGTTTCCAGATGTGAATCAGGCGGGGCAGGAAAGAACCGGAGGAACCACGAAATGGCTAAAGAATCGAAGGCGGCACTGCCGGCAGAACTCGCGGCGCGCGCCGCCCACGTCGGCGACCTGGCCAAGTACCAGGCCGGCGGCATCGTCAGCCGGCAGATAATCCAGAAGAAGACCGGCTCGGTCACACTCTTCGCCTTCGACGAAGGCCAGGCGTTGAGCGAACACACGGCGCCCTTCGACGCCTTCGTCCAGGTGCTCGACGGCCAGGTTGAGATCACTATCGCCGGCAAGCCCCTGACGGTGCAAGCCGGGGAAGCGGTCATCATGCCTGCCGGGCAGCCGCACGCCCTGCGCGCGCTCACACAGATGAAGATGCTGCTGACCATGATCCGGGCGTAGGCTTGAGGCTTGAGGCTTTGGGTGCGCACGGTGAAGAGGCAAGCCTTATTCCTCAAGCCTCAAGCCTCATGCCTACTTTGGCTTGGCGTAGTTCAGCATCCCTTGGAAGTCCACGATGACCGCAGGCTCGTCGCCGACCACCCACGCGTCGTGTCCGGGCGGGACCAGGGCCGCATCTCCGGGCTTGCAGTCGAACTCCGTCCCATCGTCCATGCTGACCCTCAGGACGCCGGAGACACAGTACTGGAAGTGGGGCGCTTCACAACTCTTGGTCTTGACAAGGGGCTGCACTGAGGTTGCCCAGCGCCAGCCAGGCTCAAAAATGGCGCGGCCAATCGTAGCGCCGCCAATGTGGACTATTTCCACCCGTCCCTTGGGGAACTGGCGCACCTCGTCCGGTTTCCCAAAGCTCTTCAGTTCTGCCTTGCTCATACTTCCCTCCCTTCGCCCCGTACCTTGTTGAGACCTTGCCCCGAACCATTCGCCACGGAGGGCACAGAGAACACAGAGTGTGAAGACGGTTCAAACGTTTCACACACCTAATTCTACTCTATTCTCTGTGCTCCCGGTGTTCTTCGTCGCGAATAATGCCACCTCACGGTTTCCCGTTGCTCGCATAACCCTTGGACAGCACCTCCCGTTTGTATGGCCCGAACGGCTCCGCGTTCAGGGGCGCGTAAGCAATCCGCTGCTGGGCGGCCGAAACCTGTTGCAGGAAGTCCAGCAGTTTGCCGTACTTCTCCGGCGTGATGCGTTGCGCAGGGAGAAGGTAGGAGCGCGTACACGTCAAAGTGCGGCCGCGGACATTGAAGTCCGCGAAGTAGAAGCCGAATTCGCTGCACAGGAAGGCGTCGTCGGGGACCTCGACCCAGGCGTGCCCTTCCGGAGCGACGTAGGTCAAAGTATGGTCGAATTCGGCGAACTCGTCCCTAAGCAGCATGTCATTCTGGCGCTCAGGCGGACCGCGCAGTTCCAGGATAGGCGGCGGCTTGAGGAACGGCGTCAGGAAAAAAGCGTTGTCCGCTTTCGCCGCCAGGCCTTGCACGGTGCAGGAGTAATCAAAGGCCAGGGGGGCTTCGGGATGCTCCTCGCCAGTGATGCGCACTTCCCCGATCTGGGCCTTGGGCCAGGCGTACCTGACGGGCCACTCACGAACCGTGTCCTTGCGCCGCGGATCCGCGAGGGCTTCGCGCCACTGGCTGCCGGCGTTGCCGAAAAAGGCCAGGTTGCCTTTCACCGCGCCGGCGCCGGACCCATCCAACGCCACCTCGATATGTTGCGCGGACTGAAGGTTCCCCACGGTCTCGCCCCACACGCGCTTGAGGCGTGCGCCATCGTCGCCCAGGGCCAGCGCCAGCAGCCCAGCTTGGCTTGCATTCAGGTGTGGGAGGACATTGAGGTCGAAGGGCCAGGAGTACTTCGGCGCCCGTCCAAAGAACCCTGCCCAGCGGTCCGGCTCGCCGGGCTGCTCCAGGACCAGCATCTCGCCCCCGCTGCCGAAGTTGGCCAACTGGCGCGGGTCCCATAGATGCCGGGCATTCTTGGTATGCCAGGTCCTGCCGGGGACATAGGCGCCGTTCAGGAAGGCACTGCGCACCTTCAGCCCCACGCTCAGGCACATTTCGCGGGCCAGTTCGGTCATCTGCCCGGCGTGCCCCAAACGGGAGTACCACACGTCTCTGAGGGTCTGCGAGTCGTCGCCAACCTGGATGCTGCGCCAGACCCAGAGCACGAGGGCCTCGAATTTCGCGGCGGCATCCTGGCGTTTGAGCATGCTGGGGCTGACGATGCGCCGGGCTTCGTCCGCGGCCTCGGGCGGCAGTTCCTCCTTCTCGCGGTGCGTCAGCAGAGCGGCGAAGCGATAGGGCGGGTCGCGCATCTCGATAAAGACCAGCGGGATCACCTCCTGGTCGCCTTCGGGCGCCATGAGCGGCTCTTGCTTTATGCCCTCGACCTGCGTGTTGGTCCACTGGTACACGGTGCAGCCCGGCGGACCGGGCAGGATCTTCTCGTCTACCAGCTCAGGGCGGATCTTGCGGATGTCCAGCTTGCTCTTGGCTTCGTCGGGGATGAGCACCACCCAGCGCGAGACCGCCCGCGGCGCATCCAAGGCATTGAAGTTGAAACCCATGTTGAAGTTCGGGTCGTCCTCGTCCACCGGAGTGTGCGTCACGTAGGCGTGCTCGAGGACCGAGCCCGCGCCGACCTTGTACAAGCTGGCCGATTGGGCCAGGTTGAAGTCGTGGACGTTCTTGGGCTGGAAGGAACTGCCATCGGGGTTCAAGGTCCGCACGAAGATCATGTCTTGCCGTTGCGCGCGCACGAGCAGTTCGGAAAGCTCATGGATGCCCTGCTGGTTCAGGACCTTCTGGGCGATGTGCACGTAGGATTCGGCGGACAGGTCCGGCAGAATGCGCGTCACCATGAAGTCCACGATCCAGGCGTGGTTGGCGGACGGATAGTTCCGGTTGTCGAAGCGCGAAGTATCAATCTCCGCGACCTTGATGTCGTAAGGCTCCCACCAGCGCGGCAGCACCTTGTTTTCCAGTTCGCTCAGTTGCTGGCGGAGCTCCACGTCGCCGGCGTGCTCCTTCAGCCAGGCCTGGAGCAGCGCGCGGGCTTCATCGTCCTTCTGGAGGCGCAAGGCCAGGTCCACGAGCGCGGCCAGCGTCGGGCGTTTGCGTGCGTGATAGCGCGGCTGTTCTGCATAGAGTTTCTTCAGGAGCCTCCAGGCCTCTTTCAGGTCCCCCTTCTCCTTGAGCCAGCGGACGCGCGCTTCGGTCCAGTAATCCTCCCGGTCGGGATAGAGCTTCTCTTGTTCGTCCACGATCTTCCCAGCCCGCTCCAACTCGCCACGCTGCATGGCCAGCTCAAATTGGGAGGCCAGATCCAGCCGGCCCTTTTCAATCTGCTTTTGCTGCAGTTCCCTGGCGCGCACGCGGTTGCCTTCGCTTTCAAGGCAGGCGCTCAGGCGCGGCGCGTAGGCTTCGTCCAGTTCCGCCGCTTTCTCAAAACACTTTTCGGCCTCGGCAGAGAACTGCTTGCGTTGATACACGGCGCCCATTTCGGCCTGGGCGAGGGCGGAATCGGGGTGCGCGGACAGGCAGGCCTTGATTTTCTCAAAAGCCTGGTCCACAAAACCGCGTTCCAGGAAGAAATGATAAAGGGCCAGCAGATGCTGATGGCTGTCCGGGACCTTCTCCAGCGCGTGCTCGCGCAACTGCCGCGCTTCCTCGGCCTCGCGCGCTCCGCTGTCGCCCATCGCCTGGCCGGCCGAGGACAAGATGAAAGCACAGAGATCGAGCACGCCCGCCGAGTCCGGGAAAGAAGCAGCCAGCGTGCGTGCCAGCGCAGCGCGGGCAGGCAGGTCGTTCTCACGCTCCAGCGCCACGTCCAGCCAGGCCGCTTCGGGGACTGTCAACGTCCCGCTTTCCACCAGCGTATGCAAGCGGGTCTTCTTGGCGCTCCCAGCGGGCGCGGCGCCCGCGGCTCCTTTGTCTTCCTCGCCGGCGTACCGTTTGAGGAAGTAATCGGCGGTGGCGCCCGTCAGCTTCTCCGAAAGCAGGAAGCCGCGCAACGGAACGGCCTCATGCGCCGCCAGTTCGTCGCCGCTCAAGCCCTTCACCCGGACGCCTTTTGCCGGCCCGTAATCCGTGCCGAAGACACGCACGGACAGCAGCACGGTGCCGGCGAGTTTCACCAGCAGCGGGTTGGCGCCCTGCGCCAGGCGCACCCGGATCAACTCCCCGCCGGTGCGGCGGAACTGCACCTCTTCCGGTTCGCTCAGCACCGGCAAGCCGCGCAAGTAAACGCGGTACTGAGTGTCTGCCCGAACACCCAGGATGACATCCTGCGCGGCCTCGCTGGCCAGATTGGTGAAGGCGTAGAACACGCCCTTCGCGCCGGGGAAATGCAGATAGAGGTTCAGGTCGCGGTCCGGCGTTTTGACGTCTTTGAAAACCTGGATCTTCTCGCCGCCGGCTTCGCTGAACTCCAGCGTTTTCAGCGCCCGTTCAGGAGCGAAACGCTGCTCTATCGTGTTGCTCTTGTCCTTCCTGCCGAACGGTCCGGCAACGAACAGCCATTTGTCCACGTAACCCAGCCCCTCAAGGACCTTGCGGGCTTCTTCGGCCTTATTGACGTGGTAATACAGCGCGGCGATGTGATCCTTCAAGCTGAGGGCAATCGCGGGGCTGGCGTGCGGCGCAATCCTGGTGAACGCCGCCAGCACGGCGTCACGGCTTTCCACGAACTGCATGGCATCCATGGCCCTGGAGGCAAACACATTGCACAAGGGGCTGTCGGCGGACGCGGCGACCATCTGCAAGTTTAGCTGCTGGGACTCCTTGTAATCTCCGCGCGCCACCACGGCGGCACGCAGGCCTTCGAGGAGGGTGAGGTCCTTGGGATTGTTCTTCAGCGCCTCGCGGAAGGCTGCCTCCGCCGCGGCAAAGTCGTTCTTCAGGTAGGCTTCGCAGCCCTTCTGAGCGTCGCCGCCAGGAACCTTGAACGGCTTGCCGGCAGGGATGACGTACAGCGGCCTGTCCGCGCCTTTGGCGCCGGCCTTCTCCTTGGCAGGTGTCGCGGCGGGCGCAGCGTCTTCAGCATAAGAAACGCCGGCCGGCGCAAGTATGCCGGGAAGGATGAGTACGAAACTGAAGACCGTAATGCGGAAACGGCTAATTCGATCCATGCGCAGCTTCTCCCTATGCTTAAGATGCTCCTGCCTTATACAACTTTCCCCGCCGCCTGAAACAGAACAACAGCCCGAGACCTACGGCGGCAACCGCGAGGGCCAGCCAGTGGGACGTGGTCAGCCAAGGCACCGCGGCCCACATGGCCGGCTCATCCGCCCGCAGCAGTTCCTCGAAGAAGCGCGTAATCCCCGCCATGAGCAGCATCAGCGCCATGATCTGGCCATCGTACCTGCGCCGCGGCCAGTAAGCATACAGGAACGCAGCCACCAGCGCCCCGCCGAAGGCCGCATAGAGCTGCGTCGGGTGTACTCCCGCGGAACAGGCCGCGCTCTGCGGAATGAGGCCCTCCAGCACATGCTTCTGCCAAGACGGCGCGCCGGCCGGAAAATGCACCGCCCAAGGCAGGTCCGTCACTTCACCGTAGCAGCAACCATACATAAAGCAGCCGATGCGCCCGAAAGCCTGCCCTGCGATGAAGCTCGGCAGGCACAGATCGAGGAACGCCAGCGCGGGCAGCTTGTGGCGCCGGCAATAGTACCAGGTGAACGGCCAGACGGTGATGATCGCGCCGTGGAACGACAAGC
>Ga0187861_10002094_pt1 | contig 19223 bp, 14 predicted proteins | sample June2016WEW_10_1_3_FD_132986 | JGI IMG/M metagenome (GOLD analysis project Ga0187861, IMG submission 132986) | Peatland microbial communities from SPRUCE experiment site at the Marcell Experimental Forest, Minnesota, USA - June2016WEW_10_100 | ecosystem: Environmental > Terrestrial > Soil >...
GACCGCACCATGCCCTTGGAACCCGCCATGCTCTCCGGCATCCTCACCAATGGCGGAACGATCCTGGGCACCAGCCGCGACAAGCCGCACCAGATGCCCATCGGCGGCGAAATCCGTGACATGACCGGCTCGATCGTCGAGACCTATAAGCGTCACCATCTCGACGCGCTGATATGCATCGGCGGCGGAGGCACGCAGAAAAACGCCCTGCGTCTGAAAGAGGCGGGCCTGAACGTGGTCACGCTGCCCAAGACCATCGACAACGACATCATGGGCACCGACGTCTCCATCGGCTTCGATACGGCGGTGGGCATCGCCACCGAGGCCGTCGACCGGCTCCATTCCACGGCCACCAGCCACAACCGCATCATCGTGGTCGAGGTCATGGGCCACCGGGCCGGATGGCTGGCCCTGTGCGCGGGCGTCGCCGGCGGGGCGGACGTCATTCTTATCCCGGAGATCCCTTACGATCTCAGCCGTGTGGCCGATTCCATCCGCGATCGGGCCAGGGCCGGAAAACACTTCAGCATCGTAGTCGTGGCCGAGGGCGCGATGTCCGTGGAAGACGTCGGACTGGTCCAAAAAATGCTCGCGGAAAAGAACGCGGCAAAATCAAAAACGGATAAGAAAAAGGCCTCCGAACAACTCAAGGAGCTGCACCAACGCCATCTGGAACACACCTTGCGCCTGACCGAACGGCTCGAAAGCCTGACCGGGCAGGAATCGCGATTGACGATCCTCGGCCACCTTCAGCGCGGCGGCACTCCGTCGGCGGCCGATCGGCTGCTGGCCACGCGATTGGGAACGCATTGCGCCGAATTATTGAGCCAGGGCGTGACGGGCGTGATGATCGCCGCCCGAGGCGATAGTTTCGCACCAGTGCCGCTGGAAGAGGTGGCCGGAAAAAAGAATCTCGTCCCGCCGGATCATCCCTTGCTCCAATCCGCCCGGCTAGTCGGGACGAATTTCGGGATGTAAATGGTAGGTCAGGCACGGGGTGCATTATCTACTTGGCTGACAGACTGGCACGGTAAGAATTCAACCACTTTTCAATTTTCTCGGCGAGTTCTGTCTGTCCTTGAGATCTGGCAAGTTCCAACGCCTTCTCGGCCATGGCGATAGCCTCGGAGGATTCGTGCATCCTAGCATAGGTTGTCGCCAAATTGAAATAAACCTCAGTAAAGTCGTTTTTCAACTGGATAGCCCGCTGGTAATGTTCAACAGCTTCCCGAAGACTACCTAACTGGACCAATGCGGTACCCAGATTGGCGTGGGCATCAGTATAATCGGGACGAAGCTTCAGGGCCTGCCGGTAATGTTCGATAGCCTCAATCAGGCGGCCTGTTTGGAACAATACATTCCCTAGATTGTAATGGGCCTCGGGGTAATCCGATTTTAGCCGCAGAGCTTGCTGGAAATATTCAACTGCCTCCTTTGGCCGACCTGCCATGGACAAAGCTATGGCCAGGTTGTTGCAGGCCTCAAAATAATCAGGCTTGATTTGCAAGGCTTTCTTGTAATGTTCGATGGCCTGTTGATATTGGACCGTATCTTTTAATGCATTACCCAAACTGTAATGAACATCAGGGGAGTCAGGCTTTAACCGCAAAGCCTGCTCGTAGTGTTCGATTGCCTCGGGCAGCCGGCCTGCGCTGGCCAAGGTGAGACCCAGGTTGAGGTGAGCCTCGCAGAAGTCGGGATTAATCGCCAATGCCTGTTCGAAATATTTAATCGCCTGTTGAGATTGGCCCAATCCTTGAAAAGCATTACCTAAGTTGAAGTAGATTCCCGGGTTATTGGGTCGCAATAGCTGGGCTTGCTCGTAATGTTCAATCGCCTCCCGCAGTCGGCCGGAGCCTGACAACATGATGCCCAGATTATGGTGTGCCTCGACATAGTCGGGATTCAGTCGCAGGGCCTGTTCGTAATGTTCTATAGCCTCCTGAGGCCGTCCTGTTTGAGTCAGCGCGCAAGCCAAGTTGTAGTGTACCAGCCAACAAGCCGGATTTTTTTCCAGTGTCGCCCGGTACAGCGCAAACTCATCACTGAAGTGCGCGCTTTGCCGCCACGTCAGAAAGGCGAGCGTTCCCACCGCCACGATAACGACAAACATCGCCGCCCACGCCGCTGCTCCGCTCCACAGTCGATGCCATGCTGCAACGCCCGCGGATGCCAGTGCAATCACCCCGATAATGGCGATGTGCTGATAGCGGTCGGCCACCAGCGAGTATTTCATGAAACCCACGTCCGTGAAGCCCATCACAGGCACAAGTGCTACGCAGAAAAACCCCCAGGCAAACAAAAATGGCCGACTCCAACTTTTTCTATATAGCCAAAGTACGGCAGTTACGGTCAATGCCGCTAAAAGCGGCAAGCACCACAATAGATTGCCGCCATCGATGTGCCACTGTGGATAGATAAAGACCAGGTCAATCGGCAAAAGCGCTTTATAAAGGTAAAACCACGCCGCGCCACCGGCGCCCAGCAGACGTTCGCCAAAGCAGGTGGTCCGGATCACAACTTCCGCTCCATGCGTTTGGAACCACAAGTTCACTCCTATCAGCACCGTGGCAACCAGGAAAAAGGGTGCGATTCGCAATAAATCCCGGCGCATGAATGGGCTAGAAGGGGACAGTCCCATTTTCGCCGACCATGCTTGCATGGTGCCCGCGAAAATTGGGACAGTCCCCATGGGGCGCAGCCACCAGATGATTCCTAAAAGCAGCAGCGGCAACATGGCCACCGATCCCTTGCTGAGCATAGCCAACAGGAACGCCGCTAGGCTCAGCCAATAGAAGAGTGGACAGTGGACAGTGGACAGTGGACAGTAGCGAGTGGCGTGTGGCGAGGAGAGAGTGGCGAGTGGAGAGTGATTTTTTTCTCGTTCCCACGGTCCTCCGTGGGAACGCGCTGGCGCCATGCCCACGCTTGTCGTGGGCATGTCGGCCTTTAAATACCACAGAATAGACAGCAGGAAGAACAACATCGCCATCATGTTTTTCCGCGAGGCGATCCAGGCCACCGACTCCACGTTTACCGGATGCACGGCGAAAATCATGGCCGCCAAGAATGCCCCGGGAATGGACAATTTCCGCAAAATCAACCAAATCAGCAGCGCCTCGGCGATGTGCAATATCAGGTTGGTAACGTGGTACCCCGTCGAGTTCATATCCCAAAGCCTCCACTCGATCCAGAATGTATTATTGGTCACCGGCCAGTAGTCTGGCGCGTCTATGGTGCACCAGAATCGGTATGGGCCGTCGGAGGCTTTGATGAGCTTGTTTTCTGTCAGAAGCACGTCGTCGTCCAGAACAAAGCCACCGCTTATGGAGGGCAGATAAGCGATGAATGTAGCGATGATGATTAGCGCTACTCCTGCCAGCACAAGGTGGTGTGGCGCCAATGTGAAAAACAGTTCCTGACTTGATTGAGGAGCAGACTGATTAGCGGATTTTCTTCGTTTGGACATTAGTTGAGCCTATTCCCACTTAGGAATGGGGTTGGGTCTCATTTCTTATCATTTCTTTTACTAACTAATCCCCGATTTCTAATCGCCAATCCCTTTTTCGATTAACTCCAGACATATTTCCCGCACGCGGTTTGGATTGACGTTGGGATTTTTCTTTTTGGCCTGGCCAATGAGTTGTCCGACGTTATTTTATTTATCTTGTTTTTTAGCGGATAGGAGTTCGATATATCTTTTTTCAATTTCAAGGAAATCATCGCGGCTAGTATTGAGTCGCATGAATTTTTCCACGGATTCTTTAGCGGTTTTTTCAAATTCTTCATCGGAATTTATATGAATCAAGTCGTTTTGTTGCAGATAAGTTTTTATGTTGTTATACCATAGAGTCCCGGCCATTTCGTAATATTTATTATAAATGGCCCGAATAGAAGAATTACTCTGATTTTTGGCTATAGCATCGTCAAGTTCTTTATCCAGTTCCGTTTCCAACGCTTCCGGCAGATGAGGATTGCGCTGCGCGGCCTTAGCCCAGTCCACGGCTAATTCATCCAGGAATAGCGTCCGTTTTTTGTCCAGTTCAGAACGAGTTTCCGCGATCGCATTTTGTTTTTTTATGTCATCAGCCAGTTTCATTTCATCCTCCAGCAGCTTTTTTACATTCTCTTCTCTTTTGGATAGATCTTTTGCATACTCATTTAGTTTATTCTCCCGCGCGGTTAGTTCTTTCTTTTTAACTTCTATTTTATTCAGAGCATCACGGGCCTCTTTTTCCTTCTTGGCGATTTCCTTTGCTTTTTGATTTATTTTATCGAGGGTATCTTGGTTGCGTTTTAAAATATCCTCGTTTAGTTTTTGTTGTTCAAGCACTTTCGGTGATATATCATCATTTTTTGAGCAGCCCGACATCAAGATGGATGTTCCCAAGGCAACAAATAAAAAAGACCGCATGTTTAGAGCCATTGCCGAATAAATGATCATGGTTCTTTACGTATTTTATTTACGTCTCCTTCTCGATTAGGTCCAAACAAATCTCCCTTACTCGATTCGGGTTGACGTTGGGATTTTTCTTTTTGGCCTGGCCGATGAACAAATATAAACGGGGCATTCTGATTTTCATCAACAAGAGAATGTCATCATATTTCTGTTTATTCCTGATAGTCTTTGTGGGTAATCACGCTTTGTCCTGTGCTTGAAAGCCGATGCGCCGCCGGGGAGGCTCAGACGGAGGTTGTAGGAGCGGCTGGAGTTTTTGCCAGATGATTCGCAGCGTTTGATCGTGCTGGAGCAGCGTTTTGTCGATCTCGGCCAGTCGCTTGAGAATGGCCGCGTTGGCGGCGAGCCGTTCGCGCATTTGGACGAACGCCCGGACCACATAAACGCTCATGGCCACGGATTCCGGGCTGTTTAATACGTTTGCGGCCATTATTGCGCCATGCTCGGTAAAGGCATAGGGGGGATACTTGGCATATCGGCCAGGCTTTAAGGCCGTATTTTTCGACACCAAAGGAGGGGTGTCTAAGGTCACAAATTGTGACCTTAAAGCCGCACGCCCGTCGCTAGTTAAAACTCCTTGGGATTTTAATTCGGCAAACTCCTCTGGCTTGAGTTGGAAGCTGAAATCTTCAGGAAACCGCTCCGAGTTGCGTTTAGCCGCTTGGTTCAACACTTTTGTCTGCACGCCGTAAAGGTCCGCGAGATCGGCGGCGAGAATCACACGCTGGCCGCGAATGGTCAAAATCAGATTATCGATGGGCGGTTTGCCTTTCATGATGCTTTGATCTCATAAGGCATGGAGGGGCATGGATGGAAGTTGCGAAACCGCAAGCGGTTTCATTAATATATTCAACAATATGTATTCATCATTTTTGCTTTTACTAATCTCCAATCCATTTCTCAATCAATTCCAGACATATTTCCCGGACGCGGTTGGGATTGACGTTGGGATTTTTCTTTTTGGCCTGGCCGATGAGTTGTCCGATGCCTTTTTGCTTGCCTTCTTTTACCTCGGCGGCGATTTTGGGGTTGGCCGCCAGGAGTTCGCGGCAGAGGTTGACCAGGGCGGATTCGTCGATTTGTTCGATGCCCAGGTTTTTGACGGCCTCGGCCACCGAATGGCCGGAGGAGAGCATGTCGGAGAGGACTTCGCGGCCTCGGCTGGTGTCGAGTTTGCCTGCGAGGATTTCGATTAAGAGTTCGGCCAACGCCTTGGGGCGGAGGGGATATTTTGAGATATCGATCTGCCGCTCGTTTAGCACGCGGAGCACGTCTTGCTGCATCCAATTGCCGGCCATTTTGCCGTCGCCGCAAGCCTCGGCCAGTTGGATGTAGTAATCCACCAATGCCCGGCCCTGGTTTACAAGCACGTCGCTGTCGTAAGGGGTGATGCCGTAGGTGTTTTCCAGGCGGGCGCGGAGATCGGCGGGCAATTCACCCAGGGATGCGCGGATTTGCTCGACTTCCTCGTCGGTGACCGTGACCGGCGCCAGGTCGGGATCGGGAAAATAGCGGTAGTCGCTGGATTCTTCCTTGGAGCGTTGTTCGTGCGTGATTTGCCCGGCCTCATCCCAGCCGCGGGTGGATTTGGGCACGTCGCCCAGTTTATGTCCGGTTTCCAGCCAAAGCCGATATTGGCGCTGGGCTTCGTAGGCCAAGGCCCGTTCGACCGCGCGGAAACTGTTCATGTTTTTGACTTCGACGATGGGGGTGGCGATTTTTCCTTGCGGGGAGTCGATGTGCAGGTTGATGTTGGCGTCCACGCGCAGGCTGCCCTCCTGCATGTTGCAGTCGGAAACGCCGAGGTAGTTCAGCAGCAGTTTCAATTCCGTGAGATATGCCTTGGCCTCGGCGGGCGAGCGGAGATCGGGCTGGCTGACGATTTCCAGAAGCGGCGTGCCCGCGCGATTCAGGTCGATGCGGCTGTCGGCCTTGCCCGAGACTTCGTCGTGCATGCTTTTGCCGGCGTCTTCCTCCAAATGGGCGCGGATGATGCCGATTCGCTTCGGTTCGAGGCGGCCCTTGGGATCGGAGATGGTCAAATAGCCGTCGCGGCTAAGGGGCAGGTCGAACTGGCTGATTTGATAGCCCTTGGGCAAGTCGGGATAATAATAGTTTTTCCTGTCCCATTTGGTGAAATGGGGGATTGTGCAATTCAGGGCGACGGCGGTTTTTAAAGACAACTCGAAGGCCTTGCGGTTCATCACCGGCAGCGTGCCCGGCATGCCTATGCACACCGGACAGGTCTGCGTGTTCGGAGGGGCGCCGAATTTGGTGCTGCAGGCGCAAAACATCTTGCTCTCGGCGAGCAACTGTACGTGCACTTCCAGACCGATGATGATGGTGTAAGGTTCGCTCATGGGATTATCGGGTTGAACTTGGTGGAATCCTCCGGCATAAGCGCCGGGCTGCCGGGTATAGAGTCTTGTTTGAGGTTTGAGCGCGTTTTGCGTGCATGTTTTTATTGCAATTTGAAATTTGCAATTTTAAATAAATTTGGTTGAGAGCGTATGCCGCGATAGGATTTTTATATAATAATTTTATAGGCGCAGTATAGCGTTTCCGTGCCGGGCGTAAAAAGGGTTTAGAAAATGAATTATCCATCCGGCAATTTTCCATGCCAGGAAATTGCTTAATTTATCCCCCCGCCATCCGGGTGGCTGGGACAACCTTTCGATATATTCAATACCGGTAAATGCAACCGAATAACCCCAATAACGGTATTAACGGTTCAGCGGAGAAAGTGGAAAATAGCGGCGGAGAAGGGCTGATGGCAATTTTTATGGGGGAAACCACGTTATTCTTGCTTTGTTCAAGCTAATCTTAAAAAGGCGTGGATCATTATTCCAAGGATTAGATTTTGGGGCGTCTTGGGATATTTTGTGTAACAACCGGATTAGCTCCCAAAACTCGACAATTTCATGAACCCGAACCCGACCAACTCCAAAGTGCTGGTAGTCGATGACGACCCGGCCATGCTGCGCATGCTTTCCCGATGGTTGGAGAAAGGGGGCTATTCAACGCGAGTGGCTTCGGACGGATTGCAGGCCTTGATGATGATCGAAGCCGATTGCCCGGATTTCGTGATCACCGACTGGGAAATGCCCAACATGGACGGCCTGGAGCTTTGCCGCAGGCTCCGCGATCTTCCGCTGCCGCATTACGTTTTCATCATGTTCCTCACGGTCAAGTCGGCTTCGGAGGAGATGATCGCGGGTTTGGAAATCGGGGCGGACGAGTTTCTGTGCAAGCCGGTATATCAAGAAGAACTGCTGGCGCGGATGCGCGCCGGGTCGCGGGTGTTGGAACTGGAAGGCCGGCTGAATATGATGGCTCATACCGATCCCTTGACCGGATTGATGACCCAGCGGACCTTTTATGACATCTTGGGGAAGGAATGGTATCGGGCGAAACGGTATCAATTGTCGCTCTCGTGCGTGATGATAGACTTGGATTTCTTCAAGCGGATTAACGATATCCACGGCCACCAGGCCGGCGACGTCGTTTTAAAGAGCGTCGCCGAATTGCTGCTGGAAAGCAGCCGCCGCAGCGATTCCGTTTGCCGGTACGGCGGCGAGGAATTCTGCATCCTGTTGCCGGAGACCAACGAAGCCGATGCCGCGGCCTGGGCCGAACGCGTCCGTTTAAAGATGGCGGAACTGGAAATCCCCGCCGGCGATAAACATATCCGCTTAAACGGCAGCTTCGGCGTGTCGCAACGGCACAACGATACGCATACGCCGGAAGCCCTGGTCGATCAAGCGGACCAGGCCCTGCTTTGCGCGAAGCGAACCGGGCGCGATCGCGTGATCGGCTACGAGTCGCTCAACGAAGCCGGCGAACTGGAACTGGTGACCACTGAGACCGATTTATTCAAAGACATTCTGGCGCGGCACATCATGACCCCCATGGTAATGTGTCTGCGGGAAGACCAGACCATAGGCCACGCCGCCGAGTTCTTTATTCGTTCCCGCATCAATTCCACGCCTATCGTCGACGCCCAGGGCAAACTCCGCGGCATGCTTTCGGAAAAAGATCTCATGGCCGCCATGATATCGTTGAATTGCTGGAAACATCCGGTTTCCAGCGTGATGAGACCCAACGTCATCACTTATGAAGAAGATACGCCCGCCCGCACCATCTATGAATTCCTCTGCCGCGTGGCGATGCGGCGAATTGTAATAGTCAAGGACGGATGTCCCACGGGCACCATCAGCCGCGGGACGTTGTTGCGACTGTTCCGCAATTTGGTGTGTAGCAAGGGTCTACTCGAACCTGAACAGGGCGAAAGGGCGCGCACAAACGCCGATCCACTTCATTCCCGAGAGCGTTTGGAGGAAACCACCCGCCAACTGTCGGTTCAGGTTTCCCAACTGCAACTGCACTTACAAGACGACAACAAAGACATTATGCCTTATGTTATCGGCGGAGCGACGGGAATGCAGGGCCTGGTCGATGACTTGTTGGCCTACGCCCAATACGCCGATTCCGGCAAGAGCTTAGCGGCTGACGGGCAATTCATGATGACCGAGGGAAATTGCGCGGATTAAGTCAAATCAGAGTGAATCATTATTATCCGCCCTGTTCATGCTCCGTTCCCAGCGCTATTATCCGTCTGCGCCTCCACCGTCGGATGTAACATGCCAAGCAAGGCATCTGCACCAAACCTCCACACCCGGAACAGCGAACCGGCCGGCCGGCAGGCGGAATGAAATACATATCCTTCTGAAAAAATCGGGGTGGATAATCGCGGCGCTTCCCTTGGGCAATGGCGCAAACCGTTCCTCGGCTGACGCCCATCCGTTGGGCAATCGCTCGTTGAGATAAACTGCCCCCGGCTAACATCTGCCGGATTTCCTTGACAATGTCGCTGGCAATCATAGCGATGGCTCCTTGGCATTTATACACTTAAAAAATCGATCAAATAAGCAAAAATCCATGCCCCTTGATTGCGAAGATCCGCCGAGAATACGTCCTGAAATTAAGCCCTTTGTTCATATTGGTGGCAGTGAGATTCCTACCCAAAAATGTGCACGTGCGTACATAACAACAGCAGATTAGCACATACTGTACACTAGTCAATATAACAAATGAACAGTTATATGTACTTTTTATGTCAGCAGGAAAAGATCCCAATATAGAAAGGTTGGTCAAGAGAATTGATTCAACTCAGGCTGTAAAAATAATGGGGTAATTACCCCCATAAATGTCGTCACTTCTTTTTCCCACCCCATTATTGAGTTTGACGAATACGTTGACTGAGTTGATTAAATGCAATACACAAGCGATACTAATCGGGACGCGAAGTGCGCAACGCGGCGGAAACCAGGGGAAATAGTGGTCAGGGTTCGACCCCTCAGGATTCAGAACTCGAAACGTGATTGAATCCTGAACCCTGACCCCCGAACCCTTCTTTAGCCGCGGTCTTCGGCAGGCTGATCATGCAAATATTGTCGCTTTTGAACATCTCTTTCAAGTCGGTCTTGGCCGAGGGCATTTCGATCTCGCGTTCTGATGAAGTTGCCGCCTCATTTACAGTCATGGCCTTCATGCCGGCTATCAGCTTGGATGCCATTTCATTTTCCACATTCAGACAAGACAGATCGACGCCGGGTTCGATCGGATCGGGCGAACATTCGTGGGGATTTTTCAGTTTTTTTGCGTGATCTTCAATCGTTGATGGATTCCGTGCGTTGGGCTTGGTCTCGTTCAACGTTGATTTGCAAGAGATGATGCTCTTCGATCCGTCGGCGGCAATAACGCACCAGGCGTCGTTTTCCAGGCGGGGTTTTTCCACAACCAGAGGCGGCCAGTGCGGCAAGGAAGACCGGCCGGCGCTGGTTTCCTTGTGCACGAGCGATTTCAAGATGATGTTTTGCGTGCGGGCGGCCATAGGCGGGTGCGTGTAGGCAGGGCGACCGGTTGGTTACGCCGGTTATTTCAATTCAGGATGTTCCGTTTGTTTGGGCCGACAGTTGCACTGTCGCCCCAACTGAGTTCAGCGGAGAATCAGGCTGCTTCGGAAGCCGATTTCACCTCGGCCCAGGTCCGCCTGTACTGCAACGCTTCAAGCAATTCGGCCAAGCTGAGCGTTTTGTTCTCCAATTCCAGGGGAATTTCCATACCCGGGTCGCAAACCAAATCAACCGTTCCATCTTCGCCGATCAGGGCATCGAACTCCCGGAGCAAACCATCTTGGATGGCCTGACGAATCAAGTGCCCTCGGGTGGCCGAAACCTCGCTGGCGCGATCACCCAGGCTATCGGCGGCACGCTTGGCCAGCGCGGGCAGATACTCGCTGGGAACCTCAATAATTTTTGGAACATATACTTTAACTTGCATGGGATCTCGCTCCTACGTCATGGATCATGCTCTCTACACCACCCCCTAATATGGGGCAGGGGGGCGAGCAGAGCGACAATGCTTGCGCATGTGAAACGTATCGGCATGGCGCAAGTAACGGTCGCACCGTTTTTTCAGGATTTTCAGAGCCTGCGGGTAGATTGAGAATTATGTATACTTTCGGACGCTACCCTGTTGCCATTGCCATTTACTTTACCGGACAATTTTGCTTAGTCTGCCAATTTTAACCGATATATAACCCTCCTTCAGAGTAAAAAGCCGGACTAGTTTATTCAATAATTAATTGAAAGATTTCTAAAACCGGCTTGTGGTATAGGTAGGAGCACACCTGATGGACGACACGCCTACGACCCGTCCAAGTTTGTTGGTGTGCCTCCGTAATCTCCAAGACCAACAATCTTGGGAGGAGTTTTATGCCATCTATCAGCCGTTGGTGTTTCGGATGGCTCGAAGTCAGGGTTTTCAAGATGCGGATGCATCGGAGTTGACACAGGAAGTTTTTGTGGCCGTGGCCTCGGCCATCCAGCGGTGGGACCCGGATCCCCAGCGTGGGAGCTTTCGGGGTTGGTTGTTCCGCATAGCCCGAAACCTGATGATAAACTGGCTGGCTTACCGGCGGCGGCATCCGACGGGCGCCGGCAACAGCGACATCCGTAGACTATTGGCCGAGCAACCCGATCCTCACGATTTGGACCGGGAGGACTCGGCTGTTTTCGACCGGGAATACAAGCGTCAGGCGTTTGCCTGGGCTGCGGAACAAATCCGCGGCGAGTTTCGCGAAAGCACGTGGCAAGCCTTCTGGCTCACAAGTGTCGAGAATCGGCCCGTGCCCGAAGCGGCGAAAGAGTTAGGCATCTCGGCCGGCGCGGTTTACATCGCCCGCAGTCGAGTAATGGCGCGGCTAAGACAAAAGATCGAAACCTTGGAAGAATAAATAATATGCAATAAAACCGCTTGCGGTTTTGCGCGGGTGCTGTGAAATAATTGGAAAAACCGGTATGGCCAAGCAGGATTGGCCATGGCACCCAACTCGGGATTACGGTTTTTATGATTCCATCCAATTCACAATGCGATCGGCGGCAGCTTCGGGAACTCCTGGACGATCGGTTGCCTCCGAAGTCCCAGGATGAGTTGGCCCGGCATCTCGAGTCCTGCGCGGATTGCCGAAAAGAGCTGGAATCGTTGGCGGCCGGACAGGATTGGTGGGACGATGCCCAGCAGTTGCTCAGCACCATGGTAAATTTAATGGGTGCGACGAGCACCGATAACGTTTTGGCGCCGAGCAACAAGGTCCACAACGCGGGTTGTATGACACTGGAATTTCTTTCGCCTTCCGACGACCCGACCAAGCTTGGCCGGCTCGGCCCTTATGAGATCGCGAAAGTCATCGGCCGCGGCGGAATGGGAATCGTATTGAAAGGTTTTGATACGGCGCTTAATCGTTACGTGGCCATAAAGGTTTTAGCGCCGCAATGGATCCATAGCGCCGCCGCTCGGCTCAGGTTTGCCCGCGAGGCCAAAGCCGCGGCGGCCGTGGCGCACGAGCATGTGATCGCCATTCATGCGGTTGATTCAGCGAACGAGGTGCCCTACCTGGTCATGCCGTTTATCGACGGCATATCGTTGCAGGACAGGATCGATCGCGCGGGTGCCACTGGCTATGCCAGTGTCAACGGCCCGCTGGAATTGGAAGAAATTCTCCGCATCAGCGTTCAAATTGCGGAGGGCTTGGCGGCCGCGCATGCTCAAGGCCTGGTGCACCGCGACATCAAGCCGGCCAATATTTTGCTGGAGAACGGCAAAGAGCGGGTCTTGATCACCGATTTCGGCCTTGCCCGGGCGGTGGACGACGCAAGTTTCACTCGCAGTTGTTTTATCGCCGGCACCCCGGAATACATGGCCCCGGAACAGGCCAACGGAGAACCGGTCGATCATAGGATCGATCTATTCAGCCTGGGCAGCGTGATGTACGCCATGTGCACGGGGCAATCGCCCTTTCGTCGGGAAACGACCATGGCCGTGTTGCGGCAAATTTGCGAGGGAACGCCTCGAACGATCCGGGAGATCAATCCGAACATACCCGTTTGGCTGGAACGGATCATTGCCCGATTGCACGCCAAAAATCCGGCGGATCGATACCAAACCGCCGGCGACACGGCGGATTTGCTGAAACAATGGTTGGCTCATGTCGAGCAGCCGTCCGTGCATCCCCGGCCGCGTTATCCGTCCGGAGGATGGCGGCCGTTCGCGGGATTTTCGAGGCGGATTTTTCCGGTGCGCTGGATGACGGCGGCGCTGTTGCTCATGCTTGCCGCTCTTACGACAACGGAACTTACCGGCGCCACCCGCCTGATGCATTTGGTTTTTGGCGGCAATGACGCCGGGCAGACCACACGGTCGCCCGCGGTTTCGGCAGTTCGCCGAGCCGAGATGCCATCGGCAAAGCCAGGCGCAAGCGAATTCCTTGCAGATAAAGAAACCGCCTTTGAGAAACGAATTGCCGACCTGTGGCGGCAAGTAGGGGAGTTGGACGAGAAGCTCTCCGCGGGCGAATCATCCGACATAGCGCCGGAAAGGCTCGGGCAATTCCGCTCGCAACTGGCTCAATTGCAGGCGGAACTGCCGGAATATCGTCAAGACTCGCAGATCGATCAACTCCGTCAAGTCAAAGCGGCAATGGAACGGCTCAAACCGCAAACTTCGCCGCCGGAAGCCGGGCAAGGGATCGATTCGTCAATGATGGAGATAAGCGATCGCATCGAACAATTAAACCAGGACCTGTACAGGAATTTTCCTTGAAAATAGGCTATTGAAAACGTCCCCTCTCCCTTTGGGAGAGGGTTAGGGTGAGGGCGGTCGGCATGGGAAAAACCTATTTCCCACATACTAACAATCCATGCCCTCACCCCCGGCCCCTCTCCCAAAGGGAGAGGGGAGTGTTGCATGAAGATTTAATATTTTTCACAAAGGAGTTTTTTTATGTCGTCGCGAAAACTGTGTGTGGTTTTGCTTTTGGTTTTGACAATTCTTTGGGGGCTGTCGGTCGGCAATGTCCAAGCGCAGGGCCGGAACGAAAACAAAGGAGCAGGCGCATCGGCCTCATCAGAGGTAACAGATCTGCCATCGGAATCTACCTCTACCTCTTCCTCTTCCTCTTCCTCTTCTTCTAACTCCGCATCTAGTACAGGAACGGCCGGGGACCAGCCTCAGCAGACAACCGGAACGACCGGGCCACAGCTTGTGCAGCCCACACAGCTCCCACAGACCGCAACGCAGGGAACGCCCGCAACGTCGAGAAAGCCTGAGAAGCCTGAGAAGCCTGAGAATAAACGTCCGGTGGCGGGACGGGCGGCTGGGGGCGGGGGCAGTTATCGCATAACGGGTGGAACGGGTGTGTCTAATGGTCAATCTCAAGGATATGGCAGTGCGTGGACCATCGAAAATGGCCGTTTATCTGTGCTTGGGCCTAACGGTCAATTTCAAGTATATAGCGATAAGCAATGGAAGAGCGAAAATGGCCGTTTGCAAGTGCTTGGGCCTGACGGTCAATTTCAAGATTATGGTCCATTCCCCCCCGGAGTGAATGTAGGAAGGAATGTAGATGTAATGATAAAGGCCCAGGCCCAGGCCCAGGGCCAGGAGGGATTTAGGAGGGTCGAGAGATCTTTCGGCAGAGCCGATGGACTGATCATGGGTCGGCGGTCGTTGAGTGGTCCAGTCGATCCTGAGACGCGGGCACTGGAGGAAAAGGAACAAAAACTCGACGAAGACGTACAAAAAACCGCGGACCAATATAAATCTGCCACGGACAAGGAAGAGCGAGCAAAGCTGAAGAAGCAACTCGAGGAGCTTGCAGGCCAGCAGTTCGATATCCGCCAACAATTTCGTGGACTGGAAGTCAAACACTTGGAAAACGAACTCGCCCGAATTCGCGATTCGATCCAAAAGCGGACCGAGAACCGCGAGCAGATAATAAAACGCCGCGTTGCGCAATTGGTGCACGAGGAAGAGGACCTGGAATTCTAACCGAGTTCTCCAGCCATTAAACACCACGGAGGCACGGAGCACGCGGAGAAAACATAATTGTTTTTATTCAATCTCCGTGACCTCCGTGTCTCCGTGTTGATAAAGTGTTGTCAAGGAAGGAGCTTAGCGATGTATCGAGAATTTACTTTCTTAATGCTGATCGGCCTCTTCGCAGCGGCGCTGCCGGCCTCTAATGTACGAGCTCAAAATCAAGGCGGTTTCCGAGGCGGCAGAGACGCGAATATGCAAATCAACAGAAACATACAAATGGACATGGGCTTGGCCCTGCTTTTGAAAAACCAGAAGCTCCAAAAAGAATTGGATCTCACCGATGAACAAAAAGATAAAGTTGCTAAAGCGGCCGCGGAATCGTCCAGTGCGATGGCCAAAAGACTGTCCTCCTTGCCAATGCGCAATCCGCTCCAATCAAAGCCCGAAATCGCTGCGATGGAAATCGTTGATTTGAGGATGGAACATGAAGATAAACTAATGAAAAAGCTCCGTGAGATTCTACTGCCCAACCAGTTCCAGCGGCTCGGCGAAATCTATATCCAGTCACAAGGCGTCATGGCATTGTTTACCCCGGGCGTTATCGAAGCCCTGGCTCTCACCGCTCAACAACAAAAAGACATGAAGGATATCCAAAGTAAATTCAGAGGCAAAATGATGAATGCCCCTATGCAGACGTGGGATGTGAAATCAGATGACCCCCAAGCCAAGACGGGTTACGGATATGGTTTTAAGGTATCTACCCCTGAGACGCTCAAAGTGCAAAAGAACTTGTCAAAGCAGTGCGATGATAAACTGCTCGAAATCCTCACGCAAGATCAACGCGACCAATTCGAAAAGCTGAAGGGAGTAAAAACTGATATCAAACTTCCTTCTACCAAGATGAGCTCCAGCATGCAAAGCCGGAACGATTCCGGCGGGAGCGGAGAAGGTAGCGGAAGAGGTGGCGGAGGAGGGAATTAATAACGCGCTGGGCGGCACATCGCGCAACTCCTGCACAAGTAGCAGGACCTGGAATTCCAACTGCACCGCCTGCACCGCGTGGAACCCGGGTTAAAAAAGTCTTAGGACGTCTACTGCTTTGTACAAAACCAAGGGGTTTTTTGCAGAACATTAGACGCTCTAATTATTTCTTGTACGCAATGATATCATTCCAACCCTATTTGAGCGGTTTTTCCATTCCCAGGAATCCCCTATTTTGTGATTGACCTATGCGATAGGTGTAAAGTATACTAAAGTCCACTTATTCAATCGGTTTAAGCCTCCAAAGGCTGAGGATGGTCAAACCGGAACCGTAACGGTATTGTGGTGGTTTCGGAGAATAGATATTATCCCTGCTCGTTTTCAAGACGAGGAGAAAACCATGGCACAAACATCTTCAATAGAGTGGACCGAATCGACGTGGAATCCCGTGACTGGATGCACGAAAATCAGCGCCGGCTGTGCGCATTGCTATGCCGAGCGGATGGCAAAGCGGCTCAGGGCGATGGGCCAACACCGGTATCGCAATGGGTTCAGGGTCACGCTTCAGCCCGACGTGCTCGATACGCCCCTGCGTTGGCGGCGGCCGCGAATGATCTTCGTCAATTCGATGAGCGATCTTTTTCACGAAGATGTCCCGGCCGATTACATTGCCAAAGTATTCGCCGTGATGCAAGAGGCCTTGCAACATACTTTTCAAGTCCTGACCAAGCGTCCCCAGCGTGCGGCGGAACTTGCCCCCGATCTCCCTTGGCCCGCCAACGTTTGGATGGGCACGACAGTTGAAAGCGCCGATTATATTTATCGGATTCGCTCGCTAGTCGGGATCCCCGCCAATATTCGCTTCTTGTCCCTTGAACCATTGCTGGGGCCAATACCAAAATTACCGTTAAAAGGCATCCATTGGGCAATCGTGGGCGGCGAGTCAGGACCGGATGCCAGAGCGATGCAATCCAGATGGGTTTTTCAAATTCGTGATCAGTGTCAAGAAAGCGGAGTGCCGTTTTTCTTCAAACAATGGGGCGGGGTGAATAAATCCGTTGCAGGGCGAGAACTCGACGGGCGAATTTGGGACAATATGCCATTTTCAGTGGGGAGTGTCAATGAAACGATCTCGCGATTTGTGGCATGAACTCTGTGAAAAGTATGAACATCCAGATAATCTTCCTACTTGGGAGGAAGCCGGCAAATGGACAAAGGACAAATTATATTTCTGGAAAAGGTATATTGATATAACAACAGCGGCCATGGTTGGCAACCGCGCTTTCCCGGGAGGTTTGGTTTATGTGGACTTATTTGGTGGAGCCGGGGTCTGTTCGTTAAAAGGATCAAATAGGCGTTTTCCTGGATCGGTAATAATCGCCGCTCATGCAAAAAAAGCATTTAGTAAAATTATCGTTTGTGAAAACGATCCTTCGCTTGCTGAAGCTTGTCGTATTCGATTAAGTCAATCTGGAACCAAGTCCGAAATTGAATTACTGACAGGCGATTGTAATATATTGATCCATCAGGTTGTTGCCAAAATTCCCGCCCGATCTTTGACTTTGGCTTTTATCGATCCCAAGGGCCTGGATGCCCAATTTAATACTATTGAAACACTGGCAAAGAGTACGAGAACTGATTTTGTTATCCTTTTTGCTGATGCCTATGATATAAACCGTAATCATGAGCATGTGTATCGACAGGATCTAAATTCAAAGTTGGATCAAGTGTTGGGACCTTATAATGATTGGCGGTCAAAATTAGATAAACTTTCTAACCCAGATCACATTACTAAACGCCAGCTTTTTGCCGATATTTATAAGAGACAACTGGAAAAGCTACTCGGATACAACTTTTTTGATGAAAAAGTTATGAAATGTAGAGGAAAACCTCTTTACCGACTTGTTTATGCATCTAAGGATAAACTTGGCCTTAAGTTTTGGCAGGAAGCCGTTAAAGAAGATTCTAGTGGACAACGAAATCTTTTCGATTAAACAATTTCTTTATCCCACATCGCCCAGCTCTAATGCCTTTCCGTAGCGGCGGAGCATCATTGTGCGGAGTTTGGCGTGTGGCTCTTGGGACAGGCCGGGGTCGGCGGAGACCAGGGTTTGGGCATCGCGGCGGGCTTCGGTCAGGAGGTCGGTGTCGCGCAATAGGTCGGCGATCAATAGCGGGGGCAGGCCGTGCTGACGGGTGCCGATAAGTTCGCCGGGACCGCGAAGGCGGAAGTCGGTTTCGGCAAGCTCAAAGCCATCAGTCGATGAGACGAAGGCCTTTAGGCGTTCGATCGATTCCGGAGTTTGCGGATTGCCGAACACACAGCAGAACCCGCCGAATTTTCCACGGCTTATGCGACCGCGTAATTGATGCAACTGGGCCAGGCCGAAACGTTCGCCGCTCTCGACGGTCATCAGTGTGGCATTGGGCACGTCCACGCCCACCTCGACAACCGACGTTGAGACTAATACCTGGATTTCACCGCGACGAAAATCGTCCATTACGGCGTCTTTTTCCGCGGGGGTCATGCGGCCGTGGATCAGGCCGAGGCGGAAATCGGCCAGTGGGCCGTTCGTCAGGCCCTCGAAGGCCGCATCCAGGCTCGCGGCGGCCGTCTGGTCCGATTCCTCGACCAGGGGCGTAATGACGTATCCTTGCCGGCCTTCGCGGAGTTTTTTCTTGAAGAACTCCCACCACTTATCGCGCTTTTCCTCATCGGCCAGATAAGTATGCACTTTTTGCCGGCCCGACGGACAATCGTGGAGCGTGGATACGTCCAAATCGCCAAACAAAGTCAGCGCAATGGTACGCGGGATGGGCGTGGCGGTCATCACCAGATAATGCGGATCCGGTCCAGCGTACTTCAACAGCGCCCGCTGGCGTACGCCGAACTTGTGCTGCTCGTCGATTACCACCAGTCCGAGTTTGGCAAACGATACGTCTTCCTGGATGACCGCCTGCGTGCCGACGACCATGTCCACCTCGCCGGCGGCAATTTGCCGCAATAGCGTGCCGCGCTGTGCGCTTGACAATCCGCCGGTCAACTGCGCGCGGCGGACTTTGCTTGCCGCGAGTAATTTATCCAACGTGAGCACGTGTTGTCGGGCAAGGACTTCGGTCGGGGCCATCAAGACCGCCTGATATCCATGTGCCACGGCCAAGAGCATCGCGTACACGGCCACCACGGTTTTTCCGCTGCCCACTTCGCCCTGCAATAGCCGATTCATCGGAAGCGGTCCGGCCATGTCGCCGGCAATTTCGGCAATCGCCTGCTTTTGGCCCTCGGTCAGTTCGAATGGGAACAGGCGGCGGATCCGGGCGTCGATCCGCGCAGTGGCTTCCAGCGCCGGCGCGCGGCGCTCGTCGTGCTGCTGCCGTCGCTTTACGGCCAAGGCCAATTGCA
>Ga0187861_10002097_pt1 | contig 19202 bp, 12 predicted proteins | sample June2016WEW_10_1_3_FD_132986 | JGI IMG/M metagenome (GOLD analysis project Ga0187861, IMG submission 132986) | Peatland microbial communities from SPRUCE experiment site at the Marcell Experimental Forest, Minnesota, USA - June2016WEW_10_100 | ecosystem: Environmental > Terrestrial > Soil >...
CCGTTCTTCAACAAGTTTTGTGCATCTTTACCGCTGACTTCGTTCTGTGTTGCGCTTGGGAACGCACAATCCGCTTTATGATTCCACAGCGGATTGTAATCTAGCTTAGAATCGACAGGCGTGTAGACTGCTTTGTTATATTTTTCAGCGTATTCCGAGATGCGTCCACGACGAACATTCTTCAGTTCCATAATGAACGCCAGTTTCTTCTCGTCAATACCTTCTTCATCGTAAATATAACCATTTGAATCGGAAAGTGTTACTACTTTTCCGCCAAGTTGGTTAATTTTTTCAACTGTGTACTGCGCTACATTGCCGCTTCCGGAAACAAGACATTTTTTCCCTTCAAGTGTTTTTCCGCGCGTCGAAAGCATTTCGGCTGCAAAATAGACTGCACCATAACCAGTTGCTTCTGGACGAATGAGCGAGCCACCCCAGTTAAGACCTTTACCCGTTAGCACGCCCGTGAATTCATTCCGTAATTTTTTATATTGACCAAAAAGATATCCGATTTCGCGTCCGCCAACTCCTATATCGCCGGCAGGAACATCTGTATCCGAGCCGACGTGACGGAACAATTCACTCATGAACGCCTGACAGAAACGCATAATTTTCAGATCGCTCTTTCCTTTTGGATCGAAATCTGAACCGCCCTTACCTCCACCCATCGGCAGCGTGGTAAGACTGTTTTTGAAAACCTGTTCGAATGCAAGAAATTTTAAAATACCTAGTGTTACGGAAGGATGAAACCGCAAGCCGCCTTTGTACGGACCAATGGCGCTGTTCATCTGAATACGATAGCCGCGGTTAATATGTATTTCACCTTGATCATCTATCCAGGGAACACGGAATAGAATCACTCGTTCTGGTTCAATGATTCGTTCGAGAATTTTAAACGAGCGATATTCCGGATGACGCTCCAAAACAAGAGACAATGACTCAGCTACCTCTTGCACTGCTTGATGAAACTCCGGCTCCATAGGATTTTTGGCTTTTACCTCGGCAACGAGGTCTTTCACGTAATTAGACATTGGAACCTCCTCGGATAATTAAATAATGAGAGATTAGAATTACTTGACTATTAATTAGATGCAGAGTAGTTATATTTCTTAAGATACAACAGATGGGAAAGACTAAATAAGGTGTAGGGGAATCCCTACATTTATTTTTCACTCTATTGATAATGTTTGTGTGTCTTTAGGGGAAGAAATGTTCCCTTGCAAATTTTAAGGAAAGAAAAAATATATAAAGGAAGCGGATCCTTCTTTAACATATAGTAAATGGTAACTCGAAACCACTTGCGGATTACTTTTTAATTCCGAAAACAAACTGACGGTTTTATTCACCTCAATCCATAGTATCTGTAATATATCTTGTGGATTAGGAATGCTTTAACTTGTGCCTAATGTTTCGGGTTATGTGCCATTTTTATTATAGATGATTGATCTGGCATTCTGGTTCTCCTTAAATACACCTGCCACACCTGAAATAATCATAACGGCTCCCAACAAAGTCCAATTGGTAATCGGTTCGCTGAGGATGATCCACCCCAGAAAAAGTGCGATCATAGGATTTACATAGCTATAAGTAAAGAGGACTTTCGTAGGAAGGATTTGCAGGGCTCGAGTAAAAGAGGCAATAGCGATCACCGAACCAAAAACCACGAGATAAGCAAAAGCCATCCACGCAGAAGGAAGAGGTGTCGGCCGGGGTTCGCTGGTTAAATAACTAAGAACAAGAAAACCCGGCACAGCAAAAATCTGCTGATAGCCGGCAGTCACACGAGCGCTGAGATGCACTCCATGGTGCCGTTGCAGAAGCGAGCCGCTTCCCCAACTTAAAGACGCAATAAAAAGAACGGCAATAGAGATAATATCGGCATGAATACCGCCGGAGAGTATGGGGTAAGAAAGAAATCCTGTACCGCAAAAACCTAACAACAAGGAGCCAGTCAACAAGAGAGATGGGACTCGCCGCTCAATAACCGATTCCAAAGCTGCCACCCAAAGTGGTGTTGAGGCTAAGAACAATGCTGTCAAAGCCGAAGGAATGCGCTGCTCTGCCCAGTTCACTAACCCGTTGCCGCCGATCCAGAGCATAGCGCCAGTAGTAATAAGAAGGAGAACATCGCTGCGGACAAGCCTTAATCGCTCACCTTTAATTTTTGCCCAAGCCAGCAGGATCAATCCGCCAATTATCGTGCGTCCGGCAGCCATTAGGAATGGAGGAAAACCGGAACCTTCACGCACTGCAATACGAATAGCTAAGTAAGTGCTTCCCCATACAATGTACACTACAAATAGATTAAGCAACCCTTCCCAGGAAAGGGCTCCCGTCGTTCTGGAGGCAGAACCGCCTTCTCGGCTTCTTGTCAAGCTTTCTCCTTTCAAAGCAAACACGAACGAAACAGAATCATGAATAATTCCTAATTAAAAAACGGCACGTTTTTATTCGAGTATATTTACATCTCCTATGATTCTTAGTTCGGCTTTGAGTACATTACCCGAGGTTAATGCTTTTTGCGAAGGTTGACAGCCGCCAACATAGAGATGTATCCTTCCCGGTTCGACAACACACTGATTCTTATTATTTATTATAGAGAACTGTTCGGGTTTGAGATCGAACTCAACCGTTTTCTTCTCCCCACTTCTAAGGAAAATGCGTTTGAATCCTTGGAGTGCATGAACAGGTACAGGCACGTTTGCATCGAGGATCTTCGTATAAAATTCGACCACTTCATCGCCATCCCTCGCACCTGTGTTTTCAACTTCAACCGATATTTTTGCTTTCTCGGTTGTCTTCACGGTTGCTGGTGATTTTATGTTGGAATATTTAAAAGCCGAATAACTCAATCCATAACCGAATTCATAGAGAGGAGTACCCTCGAAATAACGATAGGTTCTCCCTTTCATATTGTAATCTTCAAATAGAGGAAGATCTTTGACAGACGAATAAAAAGTTACCGGCAACCGCCCTCCAGGATTATAGTTGCCAAAAATGACATCCGCAATGGCATTCCCACCCTCTTCACCGGGATACCAGGCATCAACAACGGCATCGACGTGTTCATTCGCCCAATTCACCGATAACGGACTACCGTTCATTAGTACCAAGACGACAGGTTTTCCGGATGATTTGATTCTCTTTAGAATTTTATCCTGCACAGCGGGCAGGTCGAGTGTCGTGCGGTCGCCTTTATGGAATCCTTCGATATCAATCGACATTTCTTCTCCTTCGAGCGAGGGCGAAATTCCACCAACATAAATAACCACATCAGCTTGCTTTACTGCATCATCGATTTTTTGAAGATAATTCTCATCTTTTCTGGCCCACTGAAATCTGGCTTCCGCCCCGCCTATGTTCTGATAATACTCAATCCTGACATTGTATTTTTTACCTTTTATTAAATCCATCTTTATTTTACTCAATGAAGGCGCATGATCCTTCCAATTTTCAACGAGAAGCGAATCATCAAGGTAGACACGATAGCCGTCATCTCCAATAAATCCGATGAAATAAGAATCCGTGACAGGCGGAGCAAACCAGCCTGTCCACCGTACCGAGAATTTCATATCTTTCCCCGGTACAGATGGTTTCCGGATGAAATCAAAGTCGACTTGCCTATCGATTCGTGTCAGAAATGGAACTCCTGATAAATTCATGTTATCAAAATATTCAGCTTTTAATCCAGGTTCATCTTGTCCTGTTTGTAACACTGAATCCGGAATTGCCGAGAGAATTGGAAATTCGTCGGCTGTGTTGGAACCCGGCTCATATATTATTTTTGTGGATGCAGGTGCATGATTCATTATTCCTTCAAGCGGTGTAACCGGGTTAGATGAGGTTCCGTTATAATTGCCATACAGGACTTCCAACACATTGGCATTCGGGCCTATGACAGCAATCGTTTTTATGTTCTTTGTTAACGGCAGAATATTTTTGTCGTTCTTTAACAGGACTATCGATTCACGTGCCGCTTTCAATGCTAATGCACGGTGTTCCGGTTTGTCGTTTTCCGATATCGGGATCTGTGTATACGGAACCATTTCGGGAGGATCGAACAATCCGAGTTTGAAACGCGCGGTAAAAAGACGCTTTACGGAAACATCGATGTCTGACTCTTTCAGCAAACCTTTCTTCACTGCACTCTTCAGGTACCTGTACGTATCACCGCATTCGAGATCGCATCCCGCAAGGACGGCCAGAGCAGCAGCCTCTTCCGGCGTACTTACAAATTTATGACTTCCGTAAATATCATAAATCGCGCCGCAATCCGAGACAACGTATCCTTTGAAATTCCATTTTTCACGCAGCACCTTTTTCAACAAAAGTTCGCTTGCACAACATGGCGTACCGAGGTAGCGCTGGTAGGCACCCATAATAGAGAATGCGCCGCCTTCAGTAATACATGCTTTAAAAGCAGGAGTATATGTTTCGCTAAAATCGCGATAATCTGCCGTCGCATCGAAATGATGGCGCTCGGGTTCAGGTCCGCTGTGGACGGCATAATGTTTTGGCGTTGAAATAGTTTTAAAATATTTGGGATCGTCGCCCTGCATCCCTTTTACAAAAGCAACACCCATTCGGGAAGCGAGGTATGGATCTTCACCGTATGTTTCCTGTCCTCTTCCCCAGCGCGGATCACGGAAAATATTTACATTCGGAGACCAGACAGTCAAACCTTTGAAAATTCCATGATCTCCTTTTTTTTGATAGTCGTTGAATTTCGCTCTGAATTCCGTCGATATCACATCGGCAACACGGTTCAATAAACTGTCGTCCCAGGTTGCTGCAAGTCCTATGGATTGCGGAAAAACTGTTGCGATGCCAGAGATAGCGACTCCATGAAGACCTTCGCTCCACCAGTTATAATCCGGCACGCTAAGCCGGCTTATTGAATCGGCAGCATTCATCATTTGGCTGATCTTTTCGTCTAGCGTCATTCGAGATACCAGATCGATGACGCGTTCTTCAACGGAAAGATTTGGATTTTTATAAGGAGCCGATTTTATATTTTCTTCAGGCGATTGGGAGAAAAGATTTATAACGAAGATAAGATTGATAAAGATGGCATATTTCATGATTTTCATTTGTAAGACTTTTCTGGCAATTCGAATTCTCCCGTTAGAGGATTATGTGATCCAATCCTGGAATCGATTTCCTTTTATGAATATTGTGTAGAGTAATTTTCTTTTGTTTGGCTTTAATATAGAAATTCTTTTGGAGGAAGTCCCGTTTCCCCGGACGAAAGTGGATTCCATAATCTTTGCACATGGGGCGTTGCGAACCATTTCGTGACTCAATAGATCGCCGAAAACAAGTCATTATCGTTAACGTAGATACTCGTATAAGACAACTCCGATGCACCTTAAAGATCCATCGGAGTTGGCGTAAAGATTTATAGAAAGGGAAATTTATTTAAACGGATTTTCTGAGGGGTACATCATTCCTTCAGGATGATTAAAGAAGACTTCATCGACTCCAAGCATTTTGCTCGCAGCAAAAAGTGTTTTTCCTGCATGGTTAAATGCAATAGCAGTATGATGCGGGAATCGTTTTTCAATCAACACGTGACGGTAGAAGCGTCCCATTTCCTTAATAGCAAAGACACCGATGGATCCAAAAGATTTTGGATTGATCCTTAATACTTCGCCGTTTGCTACGTACGCACGAATCTTTGCATCGGAGGTTGATTGAATGCGGAAGATTGATATCGGACCGGCTTTAATCTGTCCTTCCAACGTACCACGCGTGATGTCCGGTTTGCTTTCCGGCTCCATAAGCCTGTGCATGATCAATTGATATTGCATAATCGGTTGTACCAGACAACCGGATGATGTATTACCGCAATGGAATCCCATCCAGAGATCACTCAGCGTATAATCGCCTATGACTTTTTTATTTTCTTTGTACATATCCTTTGGAACAGAATTATTAATATCCAAGATCGCAGGCGGAATTTCCGTTGCACAGATAGACATGTATTCACTTAATGCTCCATAAATATCAGCTTCACAAGCGACAGGAATGCCCCTTGCTGCTAAACGAGAATTCAGGTAGCAAGGCACATGACCAAAATGTTTTTCGAATGCCGGCCAGCATTTATTGGCAAACGCTGCGTACTTTGAAGCACCTAGATTTGCATTCATGAATTTTTCGAGAGAATATTCGTATTGTGCAAGTTTCTCAAGAAGTTCTGGATATGTATTGCCCTTCCGAAGTTCTTTGCTCATCTCCTTGGTAATACGTTTGATTGCCGGATTTCCATTTTCAGCTTGAACGATATCCAGCAAATCGAGTTCACTGTTCTCCATGATTTCTATTCCCATATCATAGAGCGGTTGAATCGGCGCATGACATGTTAAAAAATCGAACGGGCGCGGTCCGAAAGAGAGAATTTTCAAATTACGGACGCCGATAACAGTACGGGCAATGGGAAAAAAATCTGCTAACATCGAGGCAATATCTTCCGGATCACCAATTGGATATTCTGGGATGTACGGCTTCAGTCTCCGCAGACCGATATTGTATGATGCACTTAGCAATCCGCAATAGGCATCACCACGTCCATTTATTAAATCTTTTCCAGTATCTTCAGCCGCCGCGACAAACATGACCGGACCATCGAACTTTTCTGCAAGTAATGTTGTCGGACCTTCCGGACCAAAGTTCCCTAGATAAAGTGTCAGCGCGTTGACATCCTTCCTCTTCAATTCATCTAACGCTTTCAGAACGTCCCTATCATTCTCGATAATGGTTTCGATTTCAATGATTTGTACTTTTGCTTTCTTGCATGCGGCTATAACATTCTTCCGGCGCTTACGTGACAATTCAATAGGAAAACAATCCCGGCTCACCGCAACAAGACCGAGTTTAATGACTGGAATATTTTGCATGAACATTACTCCTTTATTTTTTCTTTTGACCGTAATATGCATTCGGCCCGTGTTTTCGTTGAAAATGTTTTTCCTGAATGAATGATGGAAGCTGAACAAGACTAGGATTCAACTGTAACGAACCCAATGCCATCTGCGCCACATTTTCTAATATTAGAATATTTTTCATCGCATCATCTGCATTCGTTCCCCATGCAAATGGCGCATGTCCGCCTACTAAAACAGCAGGCATGCTTTCAGGATCCAGAGATTTAAACCTTTCGATAATAACCAAACCGGTATTCTCTTCGTAATTGCTATTAACTTCTTCTTTTGTCAGAAATCGAGTAACCGGTATAGAGCCGTTGAAATGATCGGCATGCGTTGTTCCATAACATGGAATTTCCTTGCAGGCTTGTGCAAATATCGTTGCATACGTGCTGTGTGTATGAGCAATTCCACCAATGGAAGAAAAATTTTTGTACAACAGGAGATGGGTTGGTAAATCAGAGGACGCGCGGAAATTCCCTTCGACAATTTTTCCCTCGAGATCTACTACCACCATATCAGAAGGTTTCATTACTTCATAGTCAACACCACTTGGTTTGATAACCACATATCCATCAGCACGGCTGATACCGCTGACATTTCCCCAAGTGAGTATTACAAGGCGATTCCGCAATAAATCAATATTTGCTTGAAAGACTTCTTCCTTCAATTGTTTGAGCATCATTTCTTTCTCCGCACTTCATCGCGCAACAGCAGTAATTCTTTCATCACATTGAACATATTACCATTCCATTGCTTCGTACCAAATCCATCGTGCAATTGACGGTAAAGTGAGTAGAGCTTCTTATAGATCTCATGATTTTCTTTGATTGGCATATATACTTTATCAACTCCTGTCATTGCTTGCTGCGCTTCGGCAAGAGAATCGTATCCACCAACATTCTTTCCGGCCACTACGGATGCAAAGATACCAGCGCCAAGTGCTGGTGTTTGCTCGCTGCGGGAAATTTTCATCGGGCGCCCGGCGATATCTGCATAAATTTGCATCATCAATTTGTTTTTCATTGCCAATCCGCCACAATTGACAACTTCCTTCACCATCACGCCATATTCTTCAATACGATCAATGATAGCGAGTGCGCCGAAACCGGTTGCTTCAATTAACGATCGATAAATTTCTTCCGGTGTCGTATGCAGCGATTGGCCTATCAACATACCACTCAGACGCACATCGACGAGAATAGTTCGGTTACCATTATTCCAATCGAGGGCAAGCAGTCCGCTTTCGCCTGGTAACAATTTCGATGCTGCCTTTTCAAGATTTCTAAATTTCTCGTCTTGTGTTTTTCCGTATGAATCACCAACGAGGTTGTTGACAAACCAGAGAAATATATCTCCCACCCCAGATTGGCCCGCTTCGATGCCATAATACCCATTCATCACCGAACCATCAACAATACCGCAGACACCTGGAATATCATTTAGCTGTTCTTTGTGAGGATGAATCATGATATCACAAGTGCTCGTTCCAACAATTTTCACGAGTGTCCCGGTGGAAATTCCTGCTCCAACGGCTCCCATATGTGCATCGAACGCACCGACTGCAATTACGACATCTGTGGAAAGTCCAAGTATCTTTGCCCATTCAGATGAAAGAAATCCGACTCGCTGTTCTGCTGTAAAAGCTTCATCATAGAGCCGGTTTCGCAATGCGCCTAAACCGGGCGAGAGAGTTTCTAGGAATTCAACGTCAGGTAAGCCGCCCCAGTTTTGATTGAACATCGCCTTATGGCCTGCCGAACAAATTCCCCGCTTGATTTTCTTCGGCGAGAGTTCACCTGCCAATACCGCTGGAATCCAATCGCAAATTTCAACCCAGCTGTTTGCAGCTTCAAATACTTCTGGTGCAATATTTTTGCAGTGAAGAATTTTACTCCACCACCATTCCGAGGAATACGTACCACCAATTTTAGACAAATACTGAGACCGGATTTTCGCTGCAAGTTCAGTGATCTGCGTTGCTTCGGCGTAGCTTGTATGGTCTTTCCAGATCCAGACCATTGCAGCAGGATTCTTCTTGAACTTTTTATCGAAGCATAAGGCCTGACCATCGGCATTAACAGGCATCGGACTGCTGCCTGTTGTATCAATGCCAATTCCAATAATATCATTCGGAGAGAAATTCGGACGAACTGTCTTTGCTTTCTTTAGAGCTTTTTTTATTGTTACTTCAGTCCCTAAGAGATAATCGGCGGGATTCTGCCGCGCCAGATGAGGATCGGCAGAATCCACAATTACTCCATCTCTACCTGATGGATACGGGAACACATGATTTGCCAATTCTTTCCCGTTGGCAACATCGACAATCAAAGAACGGCAAGAGTTTGTACCAAAATCCAATCCAATAACGTATTTATTCATTTTTGTTTTGGTTACAATGAATGTAAAGTCCGCTGCTCGTGAACGACCGAGTAGCAGATTGATTTCAGATTATGCTACTTTTTTCTTCCACGGCCTGAATGCGATAAAATATATCAGACCGATAATAATTAGTAACGCTCCCCACCAAACTCCAAAATGTAATTCACTTAAAACTATCATGCGAGTTTGTGATGGAAAAAACCATTCATACAAGTTCGAACAAAAGATGATAACACCATACATCAATAAGATCGAACCGATAATAAACCAAATCGATATTTTATGCCGACCAACCATTTCATCCTCCTACCAGAAAATTATATTGAGTGCAACAAATACGACAAAGATGGCAGTTGCCCAAACAATAGGACGCTTGTAGAACGGCACGTCGCCTTCCGATGGTATTTCCGTGCATCCTCGTACCAGCCCCACCAATTCGGATTCGGGTTTCGGCCTTGTCATATAACTGACAACCACCGTTACGATCACACAAATCGTCCACGACCATAAACCGCGGTACATATTTTCCGCCATGTCTTTTGCATAAGGCGAAAGAGCAATGTACTTCAACGCGCTGTGATCAATTTTTACCCATGCCCACATGGCAATGGATGAACCGATACCGGCGAATAATCCCCAGAAGCCGGCCGCTTTCGTTGCACGTTTCCATAACATTCCAAGGATAACCGTTCCAAACAATGGCGCGACAAAGAAACTGAACAGCGCCTGCACATAATCCATAATGCTGGCAAATTGCTGCACAAGGTATGCAGTACCAATGCTGACAAAGACGCCGATGACCGTGCACCATCTCCCGATTTTAACGTAATGGGCATCAGTTCCCTCGTTCTTTGTTAACTTGATATGGAGGGGTTTATAAATATCGTACGTCCAAACGGTGGCAAATGCGCTTACGTTGCCGGCCATTCCGGACATAAATCCTGCAATGAGCGCTGTAACACCGAGCCCTAACAATCCCGGGCCAGCATAACGTGCCAGCATCAGTGGAAGCACTTCGTTATAACTATGGGCGCCGGGAATGAGCTTTGCTTCGTTTTCTCCCACAAGGCCCGGAAGAACCGCTAATCCCAACAACCCCGGAAGAATGACAATAAGCGGAACAAACATTTTAAATCCAGCGCCAATAATCGGCGCAAGCTTTGCTGAACGCAGATCGCGCGCGGAAAGAACACGCTGCACGACGAGAAAGTCTGTCGTCCAGTATGCCATAGAAATGATCGCTCCCAAACCGAAGACAATTCCTGTCCAATGAATTCCCATTGGATTATCTTGAAACGATCCCATGGTGCTCCACAGATGTGTGTAATCACCTGCAGGAAAATTCTGGTGAATGCGCGCAACCATGCCGGCCCAGCCGCCCGTTTCAATCATTCCGACAATGGGAACGATTAATGCACCGAGCCAAATTAACATAAACTGCAGAACTTCATTAAAGATCGCAGAGAGCAATCCCCCCAGCACGACATACACCATCACGGTCAGCGAAGAAACCCAAATACTAAAATTAATATCCCAGCCAAGTACCACCTTCATCACGATAGCCATCGAATACATATTGATACCGCTCATGAAGACCGTCATAAACCCGAACGAAACTGCGGAAAGCTGGCTGGCGCCTTCACCGTACCGCAGCTTCAGATATCCCGGGACCGAGTGAGTCTTGCATATATAATAGAACGGGATCATCACGATACCGAGAAAGAGCATTGCCGGAATCGCGCCGATCCAGTACCAATGCGTCGCAAGAATTCCGTACTGGTACGCTGAAGCAGCCCAGCCCATTAATTCTAACGAACCGAGATTAGCAGCAACAAATGAAAGTCCGGCAATCCATGCTGTCATTTCTCTTCCTGCCATAAAAAAATCGTCGCCGGTTTTTGTAAATCGTAAAAGATAATATCCGATGCCCAGCACAGACAAGAAATAAATAATAATGAGAAGCGAATCCACCCAACCAAGTGACATAATACTTGAGGGGCTGGCAAACAATAATACGAGATGTGAATGAAGATTTCCTAGCATAACTCTCCTTGCTTTTCAATTAATGTTAATAGAGTTACTTGGTTGTAAATTGATAAATAGTGGTTTGATGATATACTTCTCCCGGTCTGAGAGTGACAGATGGGAATTCCGGTTTGTTCGGAGAGTCAGGAAAACATTGCGCTTCCAAACACAATCCTGTTCGCAATTGGTATGCGATTCCTTTACCCTTATCGTTACCATTTAAAAAGTTTCCTGAATAAAACTGAATTCCAGGTTGATCAGTGTAAACGGTCATCAGGCGCCCGCTCTTCTGCTCATAGAGTTCTGCAACTTTACGAACCTTTCCTTTTGTATAACTTCTTAAGACCCAGTTATGATCGTACCCTTTGCCGAAAGCAAGCTGTTCAAACTGATCGTTAATTCGTGTGCCGATTGCAGTTGGAGTTCGAAAATCCATAGGAGTTTTTGTTACGTCCAAATATTTTCCAGTTGTAATAAGCCCTTTATCAACAGGCGTGATTGAATCAGCTTCAATGGTTAAAAGATGATCAAGAATTGTATTATTAAATGAACCCGACAAGTTAAAATACGAATGGTGTGTAGGATTAAGAACAGTGATTTTATCTGTCGTGCCTTTGTAATCAATACGTAATTCGTTTTTGTTGGTCAACGTGTAAGTAACGGTCAATGTCACAGTACCAGGGAATCCTTCTTCGCCATCAGGGTTAATATATGTTAATTCCAGTGCAGGCTCTACGCTGTCTTCTACCGCTGTGACATTCCACAGTACTTTGTTATAGCCGACCTTCCCGCCATGAAGAGAATTTTCGCCATCATTCACTGTTACCTGATAATTCTTTCCCTCTAACAAGAACTTTCCTTTCCCGATGCGATTGCCGTAACGCCCCACGATGGCACCAAAGTAAGTCGTGCCATCGATATACCCTTGAAGCGAATCGTATCCAAGTACGACGTCTTCCATTTTTCCATTACGGTTAGGAATAACAAGAGAAATAACGGTTGCTCCGTAATTGATAATTTTTACTTGACTCCCGGAAGCGTTCGTTAATGTGTACAAAGACACTTCTCTTCCATCCGAAAGCTTTCCAAAAAGAGTTTTTCTATTCATTACAGTATCCCTTTTGATTGGTGTATAAGAATATAAAATATTCACTCCAGCGAGAAAAACGCACAAAAACACCAACTTTTTCATACTCTACCCTTTCAATTTACCACACAGATTGATTTTAAATATTATAGAAAATACAATTCACTGAGTACAGATGCAAGCATATATATTATACAGTGCTCATTTATTATTATATGAATACGGACAGAATCTTCTCTCCACTGGAAATATCACTTATAGTAAATCTTCAAACACGTTCCTTAATACCTGCTATCATTCTACCCTGCTGTAAAAATACAATACTATCTATAAAGCTATTAGCTCGATTCCCCGCTTTATTTCAAGAGTTCAGATTTCCATGTTTCGAAAAGGATCTTTGATTTACATCTTTTTATTTCTTGATATATTTTGATATATATCGTATTATTGAACTAGAACGTATAATGGCAACCTTAGCAGAAATTCGTAGGGCAAAACAATTGACGACAGTGGATATCGCCGTTCAACTTGGAATATCCCAGGGTTATTATTCCAATCTCGAACGAGGAAAACGCCCATTTAATGATGCCCTTCTGAAAAAGACCGCAAAAGCGCTTAGAGTCCCGTTAAGCACCACACGTGAAGCCGTTAAATCACACCCCAATGAATCGTACACGTTAAAGAGTTGGATGTCCTCAATCAAAATTAACGGCCTACCGTTGATCAAGGCTTTTCATTATTATACGGAAACACATGAGATAAAAGTTCAGGCACTTGATGATGCAAAGTTGAAAAAGAAAATAAAGGAGTTTATTGAAGCGAATATTGGCTTTTCTGTTCTAGCGGAACTCTCGGAAAACAAAGTATTATTGAATCACATGCGAGAAATACTCGGCAATTATTCGACTCTTCCTAAGAACAATGTTTCAAAAGATGAATCCAAAAACAACTAGCGGTATGCATATGAACACAATAGAAAAAATGCGGGAAGTCGCCGATTTGCTAGTCAATCAAAGAAAGTACAATGAAGCATATACTGTCTTTGATGAATTGTACCGTCAAATCTGGAGTATCTTTGGGACAGTGCAATGCAGCTTATCAGCATATTCTAATAGTTACCTTACACCAAGAATTTCTTCCGATTATTTGCTTCGGAAACAATATCCCGAACCTGCTGTCAATGTACTCTGCGCTAGGATATATAATATAAATCTTTCTTTAATGCTCAGCGAATTTATCCGGGTCATGCAAGGCCATCTCCAATGTATCAGCTCATCATGTCAAGTGCGTAAGGAGATTTCTCCTGATGCTGTTTTAAATGAATTTGCCGTTCTCTATACGCTCGCCCTCCAACCTGTTCAGCAACGGAAACTTATTCCTATCTTCTCAATAGCTACCGCTGTAGTTGACAGAAGCAATAGAGTAAGACGGATTATATCAAATTATCCTCGAATTTATGTCGAAAAACTTCTTATAGAAGATGCTCAGAAATGTAAGGATGATAAATTGAAATCAATCAATCGTCTGTTGCTTGATTATCTTCTAAATATCGGAGAACGTAAGACAGAGCTATTTAAAAGATTATCGTGTATTGTTGGCCCTTATTATTATCGATTTCAGTACAATCAGTATCGTTCCGACCAATATTATAAATACGAACAATATGAGCGCTACGAAAGATACGGACAGCATACTTCTTCTTCCTCTCAAAAATTTTATTCTGCGACTGCTACTGATGAAGAAAAAAGTGCCTACTACGGACAATTAATTGGTTTGATGGGAAAAGTAACAAAGGAACAAATCCGCTCAAAATACATTGGTTTGATTTCTCTCTATCATCCGGATCGGGTTCAACATTTAGGTCCTGAGTTTAAAAAATTAGCCGAAACAAAATCAAAAGAAATTAATGCGGCTTACGATTGGCTGAAATCAAAATACCACATATAATTCTATCCCTAAAATACTACTGCGATTGATATTTTCTGAGAATGAACCTCTTAAACGTTAAAAGTTCAATCTGATTTCGTTTTTCCTCCTGTTTCTACTAATTCTTTTTCATTCAAAGAAATCTTCTAAATGGCTGTAATTGCTTTGCTTTCCCAGCAATTCACCTCAATGCTCGAAGTATTGTCAAGCAAGACATAACCCAAGATTATACAACTGTTAAAGGGAAGACTCCTTTGCAACCTTACTAAGTATCTACCGTATGTAATTACATCATCCTATTTAAATCGGAGGAAATCATGCGATTGTCCTTGTTCCTAGCAATTTTCTTGTCGATATTTATTTCAACCGCGATATCCCAATCTTCTCGGGAAATCTCTAAAACTATCCCACTCAAATCGGATGGGCTTCTCATCATTGACACCTACAAAGGAGGCATTACTGTTACCACTAATGATAAACCGCGGGTTGAGGTAAACGTAAAGATAGAATCGGACGCCGTAGATTCCCGGGATGCCGAACGAGATGTAGAGGATACAGAAATTGAAATTCACAGCACCGACAGAGAGGTAAGACTTCATACCAACTATAAGAAAGTGGAGCGAAACAATTATCACAATTTCTGGGATTGGATCACCGACCCGCACGAGACATCGAATTCGCTCCCATCGGTACATTACACAATTAAAATGCCTTGCTCCGCGGAACTGAGGATCAAAGATTACAAATCAGAATCACACATCGAAGGATTGACCTCATACCTGACACTCAACACGTATAAAGGTACTATGGAAATATTTGATCTTAGTGGGGGAATCGATTTAGAAACATACAAAGGCGATGTGCGTATTTCTTTTACAGCGCTTAAAAGAGACAGCCATTTCGAGACCTACAAGGGAAAGATTACTGTGAATATTCCAAAACGAACCGGCTTTGAATTGCGAACAGATTTCGAAAGACGTGTAGTTTTTAGTACAGACTTCGATGTGGAAACACACAAGCGCGATAGAAAACACCACCATTATGATTACTCCGGGAAAATCAATGGGGGTGGCCCGACACTTGTGTTCAACAGCGATAAGGGAGATATTCGATTACGCGCTAAGTAATGTGAACTATTTGTAACCTCCGGCAAAATGCATGTAAAATTATTATAAAGACAAGCGAATGATGCAATGCTATAAAGACTTACAATTATCCATCCCTTAATTCAATGCTTACCATAATTCTAAAAACAAATTGCCCGATCATATTATCGGGCAATGTTGTTTTTAATCGATCTTCAAATGATTATTTGACATGCGGTTCAATTCTCATACATCCGTTAAGATGAGCCGACACAAATGTCAAAATTTCCACACTCAATGAGACATTGCTTCCTTAAGCAGCCACTTTCTCCAGTTCAGCGACCATTCCTCTACATTTTTTTTCGAGACCGGAGTAAGTTGAATATACATACGCGGTTCAACAGGGGCATGGTTATTAAGTATTTTTTCTAGCAATATCTCAACAGTTTTATATCCCAATTGGAAACAATTTACACCAACAAGACTTTGCACATAGCCACTCTTTACATACTCTAATTCGCCAGGAACTGCATTGCCTGCCACTATTTTAATTTCACCCGGATTCCACTTGATACTATTCTTGATGAGAAGTGCCGGACTTGTGATAAATATCCAAGCCGTAATATCAGGATGAGCTTTTTGTTCGCGTGCAACAGTCTCCGATGCTATATTTGGAATATCTATATTATGATACACGTTTTCGGGATGGAGAGTAATCTGCGGATATTTTTGTAATTCATCCTTAATTCCCTGAAGGCGGCGCTGCAGGTTCAATGCATTCCTATTCCCGGCAAGGATTGCGATGGTTCCCTTTCCGTTAATTTCTGCCGCAAGTTCCTTCAAAAGCATTCTGCCAAATTCGACATCGTCTGCACCATAATAGGCAAATCGTTTACTCTTTGGCGCATCCGAATCGAAACACATTACTGGTATTCCGTTCTCAACCACTTTATCGATGGTGGGCGTTAAATAATTGGCGTCAGTGCATGAGATCGCGATACCTTGAACACCTGCATGTGAAAGACGTTCCAGTGCAGCTACTTGTTCTTGAACGTTTTCTTCAGTAGGGGTTTGATAGTCGATTACAATATCAACTTTATACTTTGCGCTCAATTCTTTAGCCGCGACCCTTGCACCAGAATATGCGGCTATAAAAACAGGGTTGTACCCCATTTTTCCGATCATCCCGATTGTAATTTTTTGTTTGCCGGAATTGTTGTCGCCGGCGAGGACCGTTATCTGCATAATATCAATAAGAACTATGCAGAAGAAAAGAACGAGTCTATATCGCATAATATCTGCGCTCCTTTTTTATTTGTGTGCTACAATATGTTTGCGCGAAATATTCTATAGCAATCAGCCAGACTGCGTTTTAGAGTCTTATCTGTGATTCTGGAAATCTATATTGTTGTCTTTATATTTTTATACATACGTACGGAAAATGACAATAATAATCAATCGAATAAATACGAATTCAGAATATTCTCAAGCATTTCCTGTTTGTCCTTTTGAGCGGTGGCTTGTTCCGTATATCCCATCACGTTTCTATGCGTGATTATCCTTCCTTCGGTGAATGAGTGGCGGGATTACCAGCCAAAGATTCATTTTCTCGCACGATGTTTGCGTTTTTCTATTTTTATTATGGGCTATAAAACATTTGTAAATCGACAAATCTATTTTTCTCTATTTGGACACTCGCAATATTTTTTGTTTTATCATACTTGAATTCAACGGGCATTTTATTAAATAATATTTTTACCGGTTTCATAGCACATTTCAATTCTATGGTTGATGTCGTTCCCAACGATTCGGAAGTAAATACAATTTTAGTGGCCTGATGCTCTAGTACCATTATCTTTTCCTTGTCGTTGTCAAAATAATCAACATAATTGAAAGTTGCCTGTTCATTGATTTCTCCGGGATACAAATGAATTACAATTATTTTATCTTCGTTTAAATTCTTTTTCCAGATTCTTGAATTACTGTCGTAAATTTGTCCCGTAACAAAAATAGAATTCCCTTTTATAAATACTGGAGTAGTAGCAATAGATACATTTTGCGTGAACATCATATGTCCGTTATATTCAATACTCTGATTATTAAAATCGTACCACTTTCCCTGAGGTAAGTATATTGTTCGCAAATTGTCTTTCGTAAACAACGGGGCTAACAGAAAAGCGTTGCCAAAGACGTATTCATCCCAAATATGATACGTATTTTCATCGGCTGGATATAAATATGCAAGCGGTTTCATTACAACGCCATTTTCGTACGATGTGTTGACACAGGAATATATATAAGGCAACATTTCCATTCTAAACTCACATGCATCTCTAAAGGCATCCTGCAACTGAACCGAATATTTCCATGGGGGACGATCTTCGCCATTGCCTCCTGCACCATCGATCTTTATCTCAAACATTCCGCTCCAAGCGCTCCATTGCAGCCATCGAATATACAAATCCTCCTCAATACGGCCATCTCCTAAATAACCGCCGGTATCACCGCCCCAAACCGGAAAACCTAAGAAGCCGCATCTCATGGCATTTGCCTGATTACCAGCCATGCCTTGCCAATTTGACCTGCTGTCTCCTCCCCACACTGCACTCAAAAATGGCTGACACCTATGGAAAGCCGCTCGTGCAAAATTGAACTGGTTTTTCCCATTCGCCTTCGATAAGAAATCATGAATTACTTTTGAATAGAGATAGATATATTTGTTTCGCGCTTCGGATTTCGATGTTGGTTGGTACCATTGAGCAGTAACAGGGAAGTTTTCATCAGCTCGATCCATCTTGTGCCCCCTGACACCAACTGCATACTGATTTTTATTCAAGCGACTCTCAAATTCTTTTAATGCTTCAGGATTCGTTAAATCGATATATCCCTGGTCGTTAGGCAACAAACCGGGAAAATCTTTATCAGTCTTCGTCAAGGGTCCTATCCAAGTCATGAACTGCATTCCATATTTTTCGTTAATTGTTTTAATCCATTTTCCTGGTTCGGAAAATTTATTATTAAAATCCATTTTTGACCATTCATGGGCTCCATTACTATATGGTCGGTCCACCCAGCACGCAGTTAATGGAATTTTTAGTTCTGAAAACATTTTAATGTCGTTTAAAATTTCGTCCTTCCCGCCATTATTTTGATCCCGCCAGAATATTGGTCCGCAAGCCCAAATAGGTACGTATTTAGGCTTGCCTGTAATCTGAAAATATTCTTTGTGGATCGCTTCTCCATCTTTTCCGCAGAATATATACCAATCCAGCGAACCAGTTTGATGGTAGATTTCTGTAATTCCATTAATAGCGAATTGATAACGGCCCTTAGCAAACGTATCGAAGAAGCTGCCATATCCAGCGCTGCTCATATAGAATGCCGAATAGGCAGATGCGTAATTCTCCGCATAGTCCAGATTCGCATTGCCGTAAACTTCAACATCGACGACATTACCTCGCAAATCCGGATTTCTTGAATTATGAGGATACAGCTTTTCAATTAATCCGAAGTAATGTTCGTTCAGATCTTTCATTTTTATTGTTACGTGATTAAAAGTTTTGTGAGATGCAATAAAGTGAAAGGTGTTGTTGAATTGCGCGATAGTTAATAATATCTGGGATGGAAAATCTTTATGAAATCCATCTGATTCGCCAAACAGTAATTTTAAAACTAACGTATCTGTTTTAACGTTTTCCACAAGAATAGTGTCCGGCCGAATAAAATTGAACTCAAAAGAATTAATCACAACTATTTTTGATTGATCTTTAACAA
>Ga0187861_10002101_pt1 | contig 19188 bp, 17 predicted proteins | sample June2016WEW_10_1_3_FD_132986 | JGI IMG/M metagenome (GOLD analysis project Ga0187861, IMG submission 132986) | Peatland microbial communities from SPRUCE experiment site at the Marcell Experimental Forest, Minnesota, USA - June2016WEW_10_100 | ecosystem: Environmental > Terrestrial > Soil >...
CTCTCCTACAAGAGCCGCCTGATTGAGCGCGCGTCGAGCGGCAAGCATCACGACGTCAAAGTTGACGCCGCAAGCCTGCTGCGGCTCATGGTCTGGGTGGACGCGATGTGCCCCTACCTGGGCGACGAAGAAGTCCGCTGCATCCCCGACCCGGAATTCCAGGGCGTGGACTGGCTTTCCGTGCGCCCCCAGATCAAGAACGCCCCGCGCATCGTCAGGCCGGGGCCGGTGGGACAGTAAAGGACTTTGGGTTTTGCAACCGTTCAGTTTCTCTGGGGCTCCCCGTCCGCAGGAGGAGTGGATGGGAATAATGGGAAGGATGGGAAAGATGTGAAACAACGATGCTGAATCCTCCCATCCTTCCCATCCTTCCCATACTTCCCATTCCTCCCATAGCAGACCGCTGAACGGTTACAAAATGGAACACGCCTTGTGCCTGAAGAATTCGTAAGCGAATCCATTGCGCCGGTGAAAGGCCTGGCCGTGCTGGGCAGGACGGCCGGCGGGCCCGCGCTGCCCCAGCAGTTCGTCTGGAGAGGACGTGTAATTGTCATCGAGGACGTCATTGCCTGCTGGCGCGAGACAGGACCTTGCCATCACGGCAGCGGGGAAATTTACGTGCGCAAGCACTGGTTTGAAGTGCGCACCACGGGCGGCGCCGTGGCCAAGCTTTACTTCGAGCGGCAGGCCCGTTCGGCTTCACAGAAAACGCGGCGCTGGTGGTTGTACAGCATCAACGAATCCGAATAGATGCCTCACTGTCCCTTGAACCGATCAATCTCCGCCCACTCGCGGCCCAACACGAATGAACTGCGGTCCAGGCCAGTATTCTCGAAATCCGGGTGGTCAGCGTCAAGCCGGAAATCTTGTCTGGGCTGGAACAGGTCGGATGCCGAGATTGGGGCCACCAGCATGCGATTGGCTGGAAGTACCGCCAGCACCACACAAGGCCGCATGTCCGTGCAGCGCCGCACACGCAACCGGGCCAGGTAAATCTCCAGCGGAGCGCTCATAGAACCGGTTTGGCGGCCCTGGTGGCAGCGCGGCGCTTAAGTTCCTCGGCCCAGCCGCTTTCGTTGGGCATTCCGCTGTCGAAGCTCTCCAGTTGCTCCTGAGTGTACACCGGGCGGCCCTTGAAGCGGTAGGCTGGCGCCGGCCTCTTCTTCCTTGCCTTTGCTGACTCCATGATCTGCAACTCCCTTCCCTCACGATTATACCCCGCGCGGAAGAATTGTCGCGCCTGCATTGCCCCTCACCCCTCAGAAAAAAGACAGACCATCGCAACTGCAACGTGCGGGAACAGCATGGGTACACAAGCCTTTCACGCAAAGAGTTCCTCCTGTCCCGGCGCATGGGCGAGGCTCTTCCTTCCACGCTTGAGAGGCTGAAGAATACGCAGCGTCAGGGCTTCGGTCTCGCTCAGGAACCTGGCGCTTCCGCAGGGCCTGCCAGTGCGCGTTTGCTGCCTCAGCCGCTCAGTCTGTTGCGCGTCTTCCATTTTCAACCACCCCCGCCAGTCCGCGGTGGCGCCCACATGCGGGAAGCCGCTCCACAAAACCGCGTCCCGGCGCAATCCGCAATGCGCAGCCGCTCGGCAGCCGTGAAGAAGACCTGTGCCCGCCTGTTGCCACGTTGCGTGGCGTGATGCGGCACGCCGGGGACAACCACCCGCGCCAGTCTTCCCATACCGCCCCAGCTTGCCCTTGACCCGAAGCCTGTCAAGCCGATTACAAGTCAAATCGTGCCCTCCCTTGCAGTTGCAATGGTCCACTTTTTCCCACTGCCACTTGGAGCGCGGGGCGGGTTGGAACGCGGAACACGAATCTCGAAATCCAGATTTTTTGAATTTTGCCCTTGACAACGATGCGCCACACTCGTATGTATTATAGGGGGATGTTGTTTTGACGGTGGACTGCCTGGCACGGCTTTGGGTTGATAGGGAAGAACAGAGACACAGGGTCACAGAGAAGAAGTATTTATGCTTTTACAAAATCAAAAACTCGAAGTAGCAACACCACTCGTTCACGCCAGCACTGGCTGTGGGGCGAGTTGCCAACTCGCCTTGGCGATTCAACGAATCGCCCTACATTTGCGTGCGCATCCCCAGAAACTTGTCAACTACAGATATTACAATGTTCTCCAGGAAGCGCCAGTTCTCGCCAGAATGGTTTATGTTCCGGCCAGATTGGTTCCGGTTCCGGCCAGAATGGTCCCGGTTCTGGCCATTCTGGCGTCAGTTCGCGTCAGTTCCGAACAGTTTGCCCAGAAGTTTAAGGACTTGCATGATCGCCGGAGAAAAAAATCGCCACAGAGGACACAGAGAACATGAGAACACTCATTGACAGCGTCTGGCTTGCAATTGGGATTCTGCTGGCTGCGCTTGGCGGGCCAGTCCGGGCTGAGGAAGCGCAAAACAAACCTCTGATTGACTTTAGCGCTCCTGGTGCGGAGGCGCGCATTGCCAGCCAGGAAGGGAACTCGGGCGCCGAATTCAAGATCGCTGACGGCGCGAAGGGCAAAGTGTTGGAGATCACCATCAAGGCCGGTCCCGCTGGTTACCCAGGCGTGTCCATCAAGCCCGAAGGCACCGCGTGGGACCTTTCAGCCTTCGGCCACGTCGAGGCGCGGGTTGTCAATACCGGCGCCAAAGCTGTCGGCGTCAACATCCGCGTGGACAACCCGGGCGATTGGCACGACAATCCCTGGAACTGCGAACAGCTCTGGCTCGACCCGGGTGCCTCGGGAACACTCTCCGTGATCTTCGGCTATTCCTATGGCCGCAAGCCCGGCTTCGCGCTCAAGCCCGCCGCGATCAACAATATCCTGATCTTCACCGGCAAGGCCAAGGAACAGGAATCGTTCCGCATCGAGTCGCTTGTCGCCGCCGGTCCCGCGGGCGAGAAGCCGCCGGTGGATCCCAATTCGGTGCGCGTCAAACCCAAGGACGGCGTCATCCTGGGTCCCGGCGTGGCCATAGACCCGGCAACGCAGCTCGAAGCGAAAGGCACCCAAGCCACACTGAACGCTGCGGCGGCCGGCGGCCAGGCGCTGCGGATCGTCTTCCCTGCCGAAAAGGGCGAACATTCAGTGGCGTTGAAGCCAGCCATTGGCCGCTGGGACCTGCGCGACGCTTTTGAGATTCATATCAAGGTAAAGAATGACGGCCAGACGCCGCTCACCCCGCACGTCCAGGCCACCAGCGATTCAGGCCCGACGGACCTGATCGCGCCAGTTGCGGCGCTGGCGCCGGGGGCCGAACAGGAACTCGTGATTCCTTTTGCCCCTGCCGCAACCTGGAAGGGCATCCCGAACAGCGGCGATCGGACGAGCTGGGACGGCGTGAAGGGCACCGGCACCAAGTTCGCCCACGATGCGTGCGCCGCGGTTCGGATCTCTGCTGGCCACGACGGCGAAGCTGCGCTGCTGGTGCAATCTATAAGGACTGCTCTGCCCGCCGCGGAGCTTCCCGAGTGGCTCGGCAAACGGCCTCCGGTGGAGGGCGACTGGGTCAAGACCTTCGACGACGAGTTTGACGGCGCCGAAATTGATCAGACGAAATGGGCCATCTATGGGCCGAACTATTGGGACAAGACGTCGCACTGGAGCAAAGAGGACCTGATAGTCGGCGGCGGAGTCGTCAAGATGCGCTACGAGAAGAAAACCGGACACCACAACGACGATCCGAAAGAGAAGGAAAGCAGGTACGCCGCCGGGTTCCTGGAAACCTACGGCAAGTGGGTGCAGCGCTACGGCTATTTCGAAGCCCGGATGAAACTTCCCGCGGCGCCGGGGCTGTGGCCGGCGTTCTGGATGGTGCCCGACCGCGGCGTGGCAGCCGGTCCGCAGTGGAAGCGCTCGAACACCGGCAACGGCGGGATGGAGTTCGACATCATGGAGCACCTTACCCGCTGGGGGCCTTGCCGCTACAACATTGCCATGCACTGGGACGGCTATGAGAAGGCGCACAAGACGACCGGCACGGGGTTCGTTTACGTCCAACCGGACAAGGACGGCTTCATCACCTCCGGCTTGTTGTGGACCCCAGGCTCGGCGGTCTACTACTGCCAAGGCAAAGAAGTCGCGCGCTGGGAGGACCCGCGCATCGCCAGTGTGCCCGAGGACATGATGCTCACTCTGCCTACGGGCGGCTGGGACAATAACAGCCTGGACGACGCGCAACTGCCCGCTGATTTCACGATTGATTACGTGCGCGTCTGGCAGCGCAAAGACCTGGCTTCCGAGGTGGACGGATACGCCAAGGTGCCCGCGGAGGAAAAAAAGAATTGAAAATTGAAAATTGCAAAATGAAAATTGCCTGCCAATGCGCGCAGACCAATTTGCAGTTCCAGATTTTCAGTTTTCAATTTTCAATTCGGGTTGTGGCCTGGATCGCGCGCCAGGGCTGGCGCAGGGAATGAGAAGGGGATGCGTAGAGTTCACAAGGAATCAAGGTCCATTGGCTTGGCGCGGCCTTGCGCTATTTCCTTACGGACTTCACGAGCCAAATGTGAAAGCTGGGGCTGGGACGCCTCAAACCGGCGCTGCCAGCGCTCTTCATCGTATTGGTCAAACCACGAGGAGAGTGCCTCGAACTCACTTTCCGGCAGGGCGCGGATGGCCTTCTGGATTTCTGCAAGGGTGGCCATTTCCTACATCCTCCAACCGCAGAAGCATACCCCTTTGTCCGGCTTAGTGTCAAATGAGAGAGCGCTGCTGAGCAAGCGGGGCGTGAGCCGTGAAGCCGCGAATCGCCGTTCTCTGTAAGCCGGTCATGGCTTCCGTTTCAGCACGGAAACAGCGTCTCCTGCGGTTCCTTGGGTGGCCAGAAAAGGCCCAGCACCAGCCAGGAATTCCATGGAAACACCGTGCCCACGAAGAAGCGTGTGTCCTTGTGCGGGCCGCACATTTCGTCGAAGAACTTCCGCTTCACGCTTGCAGCAGCTTGCTCGTCCGAACCCAACCGGGCGGCTTCACTTAGAAATAGCACGCCCATTTCCCAGTCTTCGCACATGGCCATGTGCGGATTTCCGGCCTCCGTGTCGGCGCATTCAAACACGTAGCTGAACTTATATGGTATCTTGCGTAGCGGCTTCTGCGGCTCGCCGAAAAGCCTGGTTTCATCGAACAACCGCTGCCACTCTGGCTTCCATTCGGCATCGGCGCGCTCGACCAGCAAATCGAGCACTCGTGAGGGGCGCACGATGCCCAGAGAGACTTTCTGCTGGTCATAAAGGTTTCTGAGTTTGTTGATAGAGGCGTGTGGCAAAGCGTCAATGATGAAGCGTCGTTCCGCCCATCCCCGTTTCGTGGAAAGCGGTTCTCCAAGTATGCGAATCGTATCCAGCTTGGGGCGGTGGCTTTCGCTGCGGTCATCGTTGCCATTCCCGCGTTGGCCAAGCTCCACCTCAATCCATTGGTACTTGTGGAACTGCTGGTTGCGTGGCCTGTAGCGGTAGTCCACGGGATACAGCCGTACCCATTCGCCTTTCTCCGTGATGCCTGCGGTGCATACCAACTCGTTATAGCCACTGGATGGGTGCGGATACGTCATGACTGTAATCAGAACCTTGGTAAGCGTGTAGTTCTCAACAACGCTCATCGCGGCCACTCCAGGTGGCGCACGGGCAAACCGGTTCGCTTTGCCAGTGCTTCGGCGAGCCGTGAGCGGTGACAGCAGGCTGGATCAGCTTCCTGGCAGACCAGCACGCTCGATTTCTCCAGAAGGAGATGAGCGGCCCGATCTTGCGAATCCTGCTGCCGGGGCAGCATCTCACGCTCGTACTTCAGAAAAAGCGACGCGAAATCCATTGGGGAGACGAGGTGCTGCCTTTCAGCGGACCAGATCCCCAATTCTGGCAAGGGCACGTACTCAAGCGCCAACTTCCCGCAGATGCGTCCCAGCTCGCGGCAGTGGAAACCGTAACGGCGCGATACTGGATTGCGCCGCACGTCAAGCACTCTCTGGATTCCGTGTGCGAGCAGGCGATCAAAGAAGCGGTCAACGAGCAGCCCTTCGTACCCCATCGTGTAGACCGCTGGCACAGCGCACGGGCGCCGCATTCGCCGCTGGCCCGGAAGGCAGCTATTGATCGTGTACCACGGATAACGGTCATACACGTAGTTCCGCAATTCGTCTACCGGTTGGTGCCTGAAACGGGCGATAATACTGTGGGCGTCTCTGCGAACCATAGTGGGTAGTCCACGGGATAAAGTGCGCCCTGCCTCTGTAGCATCCCAGTTGTTGTCGCCCGCCTCCACCAGCAGCCCTTCACGCGCAAGCACGTCAGCCTCGCGGTACAACGCGAAGGAAAACGGCCCGTAATGATATGGCAGGAAATCATAGAAGGATGCTCCACCGTGGGAGGGGGTTTCGTTTCGCAGGAGGAAGCACCACTTTGTCAGGGCTAAGTGCGAGACCCTCCCCCCGGCCACCGCAAGCATCTCCAATATCACGCGCTGGCGATTCAACATTGTGACCTTTTGTCCACTCCCCCAAAAGCACTTTACTGCATCGTCCAGTTGGCCGCAAGCCTGCACTGTAATCTTTGCATACTCCTTTGTCCGGCATTCTGTCAAGTGAGAGAACGCTGCAAGCAACCGGGGCCGTCAGCCGTCAGGTTGATTTTCTTGTTGTGCATAGACATCAAATAGATATGGTTGTCGCATTTTGTTTCCCGGCCTGTAAAAGATCATCTCCTTGCTAACTTTGCCCGCTACCCCTTTCAGATCCAATAAAGGAATGAAAGGCAAGTAGTCTGCACCGTCTCCCTCACAGCAGATTATCTCGCCCTTTCTGGACAATGCCCAGTTGGCAAGAGCTCTGTAGTCAATAAGGGAACTACTATGACGGTATCCCATACCTGGCTCCCCGCGATACGGTGGGTCAATGAACCACGTTGCTTCAATGTCGGGGGCCTCCTTATAATCCCCGCAGATAATCTCCCAATGCTTAATCTCATTCAGGTGGCGAGCAAATACTCTCTTGCTGATTTCCCAATTACGCGCAAGAACTGGTGTTACTTTGATCTTCTTGAATGCAAATGCCATTTTTGTTGCAGCATGTATGATATGCAAAAACTCTGTGCTTCTCTCACCTGGTTGTAGATCAGGAAGCGACTGGATATCTTGCACAGTTGCTTCGTTAATCAGCCATTTCCATATTCGTGAAACCTTTTCATCCTTCTCGACAAGGATGACTCGCTTCACCTGGGCATTGTGATGAAAAGCGTAGGCGGCAGCACCGGCAAATGGCTCTATGATAACGTCGTAGTTCGGTGGAGGATAATGCCTGACAATCTGCTTCTTCCTGCCGTAGTAGTAGAACATTTCTGCTATCCCAGATCGAAGTCCAGTAGGTTCTGGTACTTTGTGACGTACTCATCTTGATTGAGCACCAGTACCCAACCTGCACCCATTTTGCTTTTTCCAGATGATCTCATCCCTGTGACTTTCGTATTCCGACCAGTTGTACCGCTTATCTCCCCCCAATCCTCAACATCGAGGGCATCCGTGTAAAAACACCCCGTGATGACTGGATAACGCTTGGCCCCCTTTGTTCTGCCTGCAAAATCGACTGCGAGGCCGAGTAGCCTTCTTACCTCTCTATGATGCGCTTGCCATGTTAGGCCAGTGAGGCAACCAATACGTGGCGTGCCAGGTTGCAGGTTGCTGCCTTTTTCCACATTTCCAACCGTGCTCTTGACTTCAAGACCATTGGGATAGTTGCGCAACTGGGCCTCTGTCGCGTTGCGACCTTCCGTGGGAATGATATCCGGGTGCCCCTTTTCAATCGGATTGACCATTGCGCCCACTTGATCCGCCAGCAAGCCGACAAAGACCGCGCCCACTATGGAACTTAGCGTTTTCAAGTCGATGCTCTGGTAAAGGGAAAAAGGCAACGCTTGAAGCTGTATCGCTGTCGCATTCGCCGATTCCAAAATGTGCTGACTCGATACGGTGAAGCCGCAATTGATGGACAAGCCCTGTCTCTCCCGGTAGGCAACGCCAGCCCCAGAGGGGACTCCCGTAGACGGCACACCCGCAGTGAACAATTCACCAATGTGCACGTCCAGAGCATCGGCCATTGCCTTGATGTTCTGAAGGCTAATGTTCCTCCTGCCCAGTTCGACTTGGCTGACATAGGTGCGGTCCAGCTCACACTCAAATGAGAACTGCTCTTGCGATAAACCTTTGCCTCTTCTGAGTTCACGAACACGGTTGCCAAACTCCCGCTGTATCTGGTTGGATGTTTTCATGCGACCATCCAACCAGAATGACGACTATGTGTCTACGGACTTTAAGCCACACTTGTACTCCCGCAAGTGATTTTCTCGCATCTGCCCTAAAAATGTTTGTGCAGACTACATGAAGCGGCCAAGGCAGACTGTGCGGGTCCGCCTAGACCGGGAACCATTCGACAGTCGCTTGCTCCAGGACCTCATCAGGCTCTGCTATCCTTTTCATTCTACCCCAGGTACGCCCCCTGTTCGACCAGCAGTTTCTGGCGCTTGGCTATTTCCACGTCGCACGGACGGCAGTTGTTCTGTATGGCCAGCGCCGCCGCCGCTCCAGAGGCTTACTCTGTAGTAATCTACGCCGCTCACGGTTGCATCTGGGGCGCTGTGCCAGGCGCCGGTGCGGACAGCCCGGTCTTGCGCGCGATGAGTTGCTCGTAACACGCCTGGACCTTCGCGAACACCTGGCGTTGATCGAACTCCGCGAGCGCCTTCGCGCGCGCGGCGGTTCCGAAACCGGCGCGCAGAGCGGGGTTGGACAGCAGGCGCTCAAGGCGCTCGGCCAGGGCGGCGGCATCGCCGACAGGCACCAGAAAGCCCGTTTTGCCGTCCTCAACAGTCTGCCTGCATCCGCGGATATTCGTGGCGACCTGCGGCAGGCCGGTCGCGGCGCCTTCCATGAGCACGCGCGGAAAACCTTCGCGGTGCGAAGGCAGGACGTGGATGTCCATAGCGGCGTAGAGGTCCGCCATGTCGTCGCGGTCCTGGAGGACGGTGAGGCTGTCCTTCAATGGGCCGCTCAGCGGCGGGGACCACGTTTCCCCAGCGCGCTCACTGGCCAGCTTGTGCCCCACGGCAAGGAAATGAGTGGCGCGCGCTGTCAGCCCGCGACCCGAAGGCTGGGAGCCTGTGCCACGTGCGATCCTCTCTGCGGCAGCCAGGAATTCGGGAAAACCCTTCTCGGCCACAAAACGGCCCACCATGCCCACGACCAGAGCGTCCGCCGGGACCTTCAACTCCTGCCGCACGCGCGCCCGCCGCGAGTCGTCCGGAGCGCTTGGATGGAAACGTTCAATGTCTATGCCGTTGCCGAGACAAGTGATTTGTGCGGGCCGGGCGATGCCCTCGCGCAGCGCGGTCTCCACGTCTTCAGGGTTCTGGCAGAGGATGTGGTCCGAGTGCCGCGCGGAGAAGCGTTCTATCCAGATCCACTTCCGGCGCTGCCAGCGGGGCGTATGCTCATGGAAGTAAAAGCCGTGGAGCGTCTGCAGCACGATCGGCACGCCCGCGCGGCGCGCGGCCCATTGGCCGATCACGTTCCCCTTGGGGGTGTGCGTATGCACGATGTCGAAGCTGTGCTGGCGGCAGAACTGTTCGATGCAGCGCAGCGCGCGCCAGTCGGAGAGCGGCGCCATCTCGCGCGTCAACGGCAGCGGCGTCCAGGAGAAGCCGTCTTCCTGGATGCGCCGTCCCAACGGCCCGTCCATGCTTGCGGTATGGATGAGGAACCCTGCCGCACGCAGATAGCAAAGCTGGTCCCGCAGGATCGGGAAGAGCATGTTGTCCGCCGCAACCAGGTGCAGAACAGAGACAGTCTTGTGCGGCTGATCCATGCTAGTTCCAATTCACCACAGAGACACAGAGAGGAGATTTTAGATTTGCGATTTTCGATTTTCGATTGGACCACCGGACGTGCTTAAATCGAAAATCGAAAATCAAAAATTGAAAATTCATTCTCTGTGCCTCTGTGGTGATCAGTTTTGGTCATTTCTTGTTCTGCGCAGGCGGAGGCGCCGGGCGTGGAGGCGGCGGTGCTGCGCCGCCCATTTTCCTCCGCTGCTGGAAGGGATTCTCACGCACGGCTTTGGCCTTCTGTCGCCGGAACTCGAAGATCACACGGACCACAATGAAGGCCAGGAAGACGGCAATGAGCATCGCCGTGGTATTCGAAATCGGGTCCCGCGTCGGCGGGGCGTCGGCTTCAGAATAGGCTTCCACGTCCCGCACGATGACGGCGGGCGTCCAGGTCAGCTTCTCGCCGGCCAGACGGTTCTTGAAGGCGTAACGCTTCAGAAAAACACCGGTGATGCGGGCCGGCCGCTTCATCAGTTCCGGCGGCGGCCGCTGTATGGAGAAGAACGTGTACAGCTTGCCGGTCATAGTAGAGAGTTGGCCGCGGTAGAGCGCCTCCAGGCCGCTCCTGTTGTCGGGAACAGGGAAACGTTCGACGAGCTCCAGGACGCCGCGCAACTGCACCACGTGGCCCCTGTACGTGTCGGGGTTCTTCATCAAATCCCGGTAAGCGGTCTCGGTCTGGATGGCGGGCGAGACGTTCTCTTGCAGGTGCGCAGCGGTGCTGGCCTGGAGCGCGACCAGGATGTCCTCGAGAGCGTGGAACTCGAGCTGCATCGCCTCTTCGTCGTCTTCGCTCTTGTCGAGCACGTACTGGAAAAACTCGGATTTGAGGGGGAACGCGGGCAGGCCCGGAGCGGATTCGGTTTTAGCTCCTGGAGCGGCTGCTTCCTTCTTGTCTGCGCCTGCGGCCGGAGCTTCGTTCTTCGGGGCGTCCGGCTTCGGCGCCTCCTCGGCGCGAGCTGCCAGTCCCGCCAGCAGCGCCAACGAAAGAAGGCCCGCGCGGAAACCGTTCATGTTATCCCCTTTCACCCGCGTACCTCCGCGTACCTTTGCGCCCTCTGCGTTTAGAAACTCGTGCAAAGCCGCGCCGGACCATGATAATGCCTTCGGGACAGGCTGCGAGAAGAAGAAGCTGGCTGTTCTGCACTGCTGTAGTAGGGCAAGCTTTCCAGCTTGCCCGGACAAGCTGGAAAGCTTGTCCTACAACCCACCCGGTCACAGCTCCACGTCGTGCGTGGGTATCAGCCCGCATTGCCGGATGTTGAGCCGGTTGCAGGCATTGAACACGGCCAGCACGGCGCCGTAGGGCACGGCAGGGTCATACGACAAGCGCACGGAGCATTCACGGCCCGCGGACTTGAGACGAGCCAGCGCAGCCTCCAGTTCGCTCAGGGAACAAGGCTGTTGCATACATTCGTACACAGGTGCGCCGCCTGCCTGCGCAACATGGATGCGCACGCGGTTAAACTCGTCCACGATCGGCGGTGGGTTGCTGGGCCTGGCTCCTTCACCCGGAGGCAACCCCCGCGGCAAGGAGAGGTCGTCTATCTTGATGTGGAACGTGATGACGAAGAATTGGGTGACGAGAAAAAAGCAGTCTATCATGAAGTAGACCCAGGGGCGGTCGCTGTGGACTGATTCAGCGCCGGGCTGGTGAAGTGGTGAGCGCGTGCGTTTCATGGATTCATTCCTCCGCAACAGTATAACGTGCAGCCCGGAGAAAGCTGGCAGGGCCAAGGATCTTGGATTTTAGATTTTGGATTGCACCGCGGGACATGCTTAAAGGGAAAATCCCAAATCAAAAATCGGCAACCGTTCAGCCCGGGCCGCGACCTTAATGGAGTCGTTCCATGATTCCCATTCTTCCCATTGCAGGCAACAGCGCGTTCCCCGTGGTCGCTTGCTCACGCGCGCGGCTCGGAGATTGAACTGTTTCGGATTTCGGGTTTCGGACTTACGGCGCGGCGTCGCGTCCGCGCAACGGGATCAAGCCGCACTCCGCGATCTTCGCCTTGCTGCAGGCGTTGAAGACGGCGATCACGTGTTCCCAGCGCACGTCCGGTTCGTAGGACACTCGAACCTGATACTCGACGCCGCCGCCGGTGGAAGAGGCCAGCATTTCGTTGAAGCCGGCGAGGTCCACCTCGCGCTGCATGAACTGGTAAGCCGCGCCGGCGCCAGCCGGGCTGACGTGCACGGAGAGCTTCTTCTTGGCGTCCACGGCCACCTGGCGGGCCATCGCTGTGCCGCCCGGCGGCAGTCTTTGCGGCAGCACGATCTCGTCGGACTTGATCTTGAAGGTGACGACGAAAAACTGCGTGCACAGGAAGAAGGAGTCAATCATGAAGTAGACCCAGGGCCGGTCGTTACCGCCGTGGCCGCCTCCACCCTCGTCGCTGTGACTAGCACCACCACCACGATGCGCCATTTGTATTGCTCTCCGTCAGGACCTGCGGTCTTCTCTCCCCAGCCTGCTACTTGGCCTTCGCGAACGGCTCGGACGCATAGTGCACGTTCACCATTCCCACTTTCGCCAAACTCATGATGACGCGCTCCACTTCGCGCATCGGAGCGTCTTCGGGGATGCGCAGCTTCACGGGCATGTCCACCGCGCCGGTGGAGTCCTTCTTGGCCAGTCCCTTATTGACGTTGTAGTTGACTTGGTCGTCCAGATACTCAATCAACTGCTTGCCGGAGCCCTGAACTTCCAGGGCATAGGGCTTGTTGTTGATTATGGCGGAGTAGTGGCCCTCCGGGTGGGTTTTGTCAACTGGCTGCAACTGGACTACGATGCGCCCTTCCAGACGGAAGCCCTTTTCCTTCATTTCCTTGTCTGTCAGGGCCTGGTCGGCGCGCGGCAACTTCATCTGAATGGTGTTGGCCGAAGCCGCCATGTCGCCCACGACGACCAGGAACATCAGCAGCAGGGTTATGATGTCAATCATCGGCACCATATCCACTTCGACTTTGGTCTCTTCCGGGGGACTCATGCTCATGTCGCTTCTCCAGCTTCCTTAATTCACCACAGAGGCACAGATGCACAGAGAACAACAAAACTTGGGCTTTTCCAAAATCAAAAAATCTTTCTCTGTGCCTCTGTGGTTAGTAGTTCCGTTTCAGGCCTCGGCCTCACCCTCAGCCGCAGCCGGTTCGCCGCCGCCGCCCAGGATCACGCGGATCATTTCGTTGCAGTCATTGCTGATCTCGAACATCACCTGGGTAATGCGGGCCTTGAGGAAGAAGGCGATGACCAGCAGCGGGATGGCGACCATCAGCCCGGTGAAGGTGCAGATCAACGCGATGGAAATGCCACGCGCCATCTTGTCGGCGGTCACCTCGGCGCCGCCCGCGCTCATCGTGGCGAACGTTTCGATCATGCCTACGGTCGTGCCGGTCAGCCCGAGCATGGGGGCGATGGCCGCAATCAGGTTCAACGTGCCGATCTTGTTCATCAGTTTGTTGCCTTCGACCGCAGCCGAGTCATTCATGGCGCCTTCCATAGCCTCCTTCCCATTCTGGGCATTGGAGAGCACGGCCAGGGCAATCTGGCCCAAGAGGGAGGCGTCGCCCTGGGCCGCATCGAACGCGCCCTCGACGTTCCCTTCTTCGGTAAGATTCCGCAGCTCGGCGGCCAATTCCGGGGGCCGCATCAAGTGCGTGCGCAAGGTCACCAGCGCCTGCAGGGCCAGCGCAAATCCGGCCACGGACACGAGCAGGAGGACGACCTCCATGAATCCGGCATCCTTGGCTGTATCCAGGAAGGTGCGGCCGTGATGCTCTTCCGCCGCCCCAACGCCGCTGCTCAGGACCAACAGCACCACGCCCAACACCACAGCGGCTTCGCGCCACCGCACTGATCGCCACATGCTCATGCCTTTCACTCTCCTTGTCTAAGGCTGCAACTGCAGGTAACGGTAGTAAACCTCCAGGCACAGACAGCTCAACGCCGTCTGCCCGACCCGGCCCCATTCCGAGGACCACTCACCCGACGGGTTCCAACTCCCTGAGTCATCGCCTTGTTTGCACTGGTTCGTGACCAGAGCGTTCTTCATGGATTCATTCCAACGCTTCCAGAGGTCGCCGCCCTGCTGGAAGACGCACAGCGTGCCGTAGTACCAGTAGTAGAGGTCCACCTTTTCGCCGTTGGCGCCCCACTCCGGCACGCCGCCCTTGTTGACGGCCCATTCCACGCTCCCTTGCAGATCTTCCTTCTTCCAGCCCATAAACTGGCGGGCCAGATTGCCGATCATGGTCAAGCGGTGCGACGTGCCCTCGTGCCCCTGGCCGGGCATGTATTCATAATGGGACGAGGCGTACCCCGCCCCGCCGGCTTCTTTCTTCTCGACTGAATCCAGGAACTTGATGGCGCCGTCAAAGGAGGCGGGGTTGACGTGCAGACCGGCGACCTTCGCGGACTTCAGAGCCATCACGAACCAGCCGGTCACCGACAAGTCGGCGGGCTGCTTCGGTCCATACCGCCAAGCGCCCCTGTCCGAGCCTTCGCCGCTCTGGTGTTTCTCCGTGCAGTAGTCAATGGCCTTTTGCGCGGCGGCCTTGGTGTCGGGGACGTTGGCCATGCCGGCCGCTTCGGCAGTGGCCAGCGTGGCAATGGCGCCGGGATAACCGATGCCGCGGTGCGCGCCGGCGTCCGAGGCGTCGAAGATCAGGCCGTCCGCATTCTGTTTGCTCTTCAGCCAAGCCACAGCGCGCTGCACGTTGCCCTTGTATTCGCCGACTTTCTCAGTGTGGCCGGCGCCGAGGAAGGCCAGCAGAGCGAAGCCGGTAACGGCCGTGTCGGTTTTCTGTTCGGAGCTGTACTTCTTGGCGTCCCAGTGGCCGTCTGTCTCCTGGTGGTAAGCCAGCCAGCGCAGCGCGAGATCCACGCCTGTCTCCGTGGCTTTGGAACCGCCGTGGCGCTTGACCATCAGCCTGCGCCCGCCGCCGTTGCGCTGGCCAAAGCTGCCGTGGCCTGAGCCGGTATCCACGCCGGTGCCGGTGCCATGTCCGCCGCCCCAGCCGCCGCCAGTGCCCGGACTGGCTCCGCCGCCTACGCCAATCAGGTCTTCCAGGCTGTTCCCGCCCATGCCGCCGCCGCCGGCCGCGTCATCACTGCCGTGGACGCTGTGGAACATGTGCGCGTCGGGATTGCCGAAGGCGCTGTGCGTGTCCGGCCTGTCAGGATTGATGGTTTCAAAATGGTCGCCCAGTTCCGCCTGGGCCAGAATGTCGGGCGGCACCACGATGTCCGACGCCTCGTTGGAGGTGGGATCGGTCGGCGCGGTATCGTGTTTTGAGGCCAGCACGAATTTCGACTCGACTTTAGGCGGCGCGGCCGCGTCCTTCAATTCCGGGCGTGGCGCCAGCTCCGTCACCATCACCACCGCTTCTTCTTCTTCGCCCAAGTCAATGGACATGCCCATCAAGCCAGCCAGGGTGATGACCAAGGCGTGCAAAAGGATAGAGACGATCCACCACGGAGTTTGCGAGGTGACCGCGTACAGGAAGAGTTGATTCTCCTGCGGCGCTTCCTCCACTTCTTCCGCCTCGCCTTCCTGCGCTTCGACGTCTTGTTCCTCGACGTCCTCTTCTGCGAGTTCCTCTTTCTTGGCTCTAGCCATGTCCCAGCCTCCTCAATTCCTGTTCGCCCTTGGCGCAAGGCCCTTGGGCAAACTCCCCTCCAACGCACCCAACTCCCATACCACAGGACCCGCCTGCGAACGTACTCCTCGTATTTACAACGGCCAAGGTTGTGCTTTCCTGCAAAAAATCCACACTTTCTAAAACCCACTGTCCAGGAGTCTTATAACAGGATTCTTCCCGGCGAACAGGGCAAAAAAGCGCGCTTTGAGCGATTTTTTTGCGCCGCCCTGGAAGTGCCAAACCGCGCGCGCGGTAGGACAGCCTTTCTCCCGACACGTCGGGATCCGGACAGGCTGGAAAGCCTGTCCTACCGGCGGCCCCTGAAGCCAAAGTTCCAGCCGCCCCCCCAGCCGCCTCCCTGCCAGTGGTGTCCGCTGTACCACCCGAAAGGCGGCGAGTAGCACCCGCCCCAAGGCGGGTAACCCCATCCCCCATAACCTGGCCAACTTGTGAAGATAAACTCCGAGCCGCCCCACCCGTAGGGATCGTACACCGGAATCAGCGGAATCGGCGGCATCACTGCCACGGGCAAAGGAGGCTTCAGTTCCCTGGCTTCTGGTTTGGCGCTTGCTTGTTCCTCATCCCGCCGCGGACCTATGGTCACGTCATCCTCGAGCGTGGCAGGTCTTGGTTTTGGTTTCTCGAGCCACTCAGCCCCAACTTTGATGTACCCCAACTTCTCGCGCGCCACCGGATCGTCACTGTCGGCTAATAGCGCCTTCTGGTATGCTTGGTGTGCCTGTGCGGAGTAGCCGTGGTGGCGCTGGTAGTACTCACCCAGCTTCACCCAGGCATCGGCGCCTGCCCGATTGCGGATTCCTTCTGGCGGAATTGGGATTTCGGACTGCAAGTTGCTGGTTCTGGATGGCGCGTCGCTTTTTGCGAAAGCGTCGTTTGCGTTGTGCGCCGCGCCGGGCTGGTTTTGGGAGCTTGAGGTCTTGGATTTCGGACTTGGTTTTAGGGATCTCTCCTCCGCTTCCAGCCTCAGAGCTTCAGCGTCGGCGATGACCGCATCCGGCGGCAACGGTTTCATCCGGACATCAACAATTTCGGACTTGGGGATCCTCACACTGCCCTTCATGGCCCCCCACCACACGCGGAAAATGAGGTCCGCGTTGGTTTGGCGCAGGATCTCGCCTTCGTACTCCGTGCCGTCGCGGAGAATGACGGTGTCAGCCCGCAGAGCGCTGCTCATGGCCAGAGACAGTGCCGCGGACAGAAGGAAAACCGACCAAGGGGATTGTCTGTTTCCCCTCCCCTTGCGGGAGGGGGCAGGGGGAGGGGGCCCTGCCACAAATGGCCGGACAAGTTCCCTTTCGGACTGGCTGGCACCCTGCACTACGGAGCTCATAACTTCGCCCTCCGTTTGAGGAAATCCTCACTTGTTCAGTCTACAACAGACGATAATAGAAAAGCAAGCCTTTTCTTTTGACCGATGCGGGGCTGCGTGGTTGATAAGAAAGGGTGTTTTCGGAGGATGCCGTGAAAGGCTTGAACCGCTGGTGGCTGGTAACTTTTGGTATTGTGCTGGTTCTGCTGATTGTGATCGCTGCGGTGCGGGGCAGGGCCAAGCTGGAGCTTGGGGGCGAACAGAGTCTGGTCCTGCGCGTCGCGCCTGGGACTCCCCACACTGATCCCGGGCCTGCGTACATCGTCGGGGCGGAGTCTGATCCCGAAGGCACCCGGTTCGCCACGGCGGACTTCTTCATAGAGGGACTGGGCGATTGGCGGGTGTACTTTGACCGCCGGGACAATGCCAATTTCCACTTCCTGGACCGCGCCGGCGACATGGTGGCCCTGGGGTTGTCGGAAGCGGGAGTGGAGCAGATCCTGGCGACGGGAAAACTGGAGAGCGTGGCGCAGTTGCGCTTGGCGCGGCATGGGTCGCAGATCGGGCTGTTCCAGCAAGGCAAGCTGGTGGCCGCGGCCTTTGACGACCGGCTCGCGGGGGGCACCGCCGGCTTCCGCATGGGGCAGAGCGAACTGCCGATCACTCTGAGAGCTGAGCCGCGCGAGGATATACACTTTGCCGATGACTTCATGATCACCGATGTGAAGAGCGCGCAATGGCGCGGCAACGGCACGCCCGAGCGCGGCGATTTCGCGGTGAAATCCCTGAAGAATCCGTTGTTGAGCGCTAATGCTTTCTGTTACATGGGTGCGGGCGCCAACATCCATTCCGTTGTCGGCCAGCCCTGGTGGGACCGCTACAGTTATGAAGCCTCGGTGCGCGGTCCGGTGGGCGGCTGTATCGGCCTGGTCTTCGCCTATCAGAACGAAAGGAACTACGGGTTGTTCCGCTGGAGCGTGCGGAAAACGGCTGCCGACGGCGTCAAGTTGCTGGATGCCGGCAAGCGCGAGTTGCTGCGTGTCAGCGGCGGAGTGGAGGAAGTGCTGGCCACCGCGCCCGGCGGCTATGTCCCGGACCAATGGTATTCGGCGCGAGTGTTGATGACCTATTCCCGCGTCAACCTGTCCATGGACGGCCACGTGCTGATGGAGGTGTCGGACCCCTATCTGGCCGCGGGCGGGGCGGGGGTCTGGTGCGATGTGCCGCTGCCGGCCACCCCGGCGGAGGATCCCAAGGCGCAGCTTTTCCAGGTGAATAGCCTGGACGCCCTGATGCGCCAGCACGCGGTCTTTGACGACATCCGCATCAACACCCTGGACGGGATTGACGACGATTTCCGCGTGCCCGGCCCGCTGGCCGGCGGCTGGTTGGCCGGTCCCGGCGATTGGCTCGTCAGCCCGGACCAGAGCGGCAGCGGCAGCGGCGTGCTCCAGATCCTGGCCCAGGCCGGCGCCACCAAGGCGCTCATCGGCGACCGCCGCTGGGCGCAATACGAGGTGGAGGCCGACGTGCAGCCGGGCAGCGGCGGCGCGGGCATTGTCTTCCTGCACCGGGATGAGAATGACTACTACACGGCGACCTTGGAGCAAGGCCAGTTGCGGCTGAACTGTGTGGCGGAGGGGCGCGCCGCCGTCGTGGACAGCGTGCGGCTGGAAGACGCCGGCGCCACGCCGCACTTCAAGGCCTGCATCAAGCACGGCCATGTGCGCGTGACGGTAAACGACACCGCCTCGGTCGAAACGTTCGCGGGCGAGGGACTGCTGCGCGGCCGCGCCGGCCTGGTGGCCTTGGCCGGCCGGCGTGGGGCGCCGAGTGTTTTCAGGCATTTCCGCGTGACCTTCCTGCCCGAGCACGAGCCCTTGGTGACCACCAATGCCATATTCGAAGACGAGATGACGATGAGCCAATGGACCAACCCCGCCGGGGAATGGTATACGCCCTCAGCCCAGTCAGCGCCGCTGCTGACGCCGGACGGCAAACCCGTGACCTTGCTCTGGCATTGCAGCCAGTTTCCAGGGGACGTGGAACTAGCGGTCGAACCGCGCGAATTCGCCGATAAGGAGCCCAAGTGCGAAATCGCCTTGTCCGTGGCCAAGGACGGCCAGGGCAAGAACAACGGCTATGTGTTTCGCTACAAGTGCGGCGAGGGCGCCGGCGCGGGCGGCAGCGGCCACTCCCTCATCCAGCTCCTGCGCCAAGGCGAGTTGAAGACCGAGAAGACCCTTACCGACGACCCGCGCCAGCTCAGCAGCGTGGCCCTGCGCCGTTGCGGCAAGTACGTGGTGGGGCTGCTGGACGGGCGGCCCGTGATCCAGTATCGGGATGAGC
>Ga0187861_10002106_pt1 | contig 19139 bp, 17 predicted proteins | sample June2016WEW_10_1_3_FD_132986 | JGI IMG/M metagenome (GOLD analysis project Ga0187861, IMG submission 132986) | Peatland microbial communities from SPRUCE experiment site at the Marcell Experimental Forest, Minnesota, USA - June2016WEW_10_100 | ecosystem: Environmental > Terrestrial > Soil >...
ATGGCGACAGTTGTTTGACAGAGGACGGACGGCGTACAGAAGCAAGGGGAATTGCAGATCGGAGATTGGAGATCTCAGAGAGACGGCGAAGGAACGTCGGTTGGCACGGGACTTTCCAAAAAAAGGGTGTTTTTACCAAACGAACCCAACTGAAAAATGCGGAAGTATTTTGAAATGAAGGTGTTGGGGAAAAATACGAGTTGGGTTCGTTTTGCAAAAAGGAGCAAAAAATGCGGGGAAAAGCACAAGAATACTGCTCCGAGAGGCCGATTTTGACCGAAACGAAGCCGAAACCAAGGGATAGGAGACAGGATTCAGGAGACAGGAGGCGGCAGGCTGAATCACATATGACTGAGTGGCGATGGGCCAAAACGCGTGACTTGGTGTCTGGCCGGCACATTCGGCTGGATACCCTCGTCGGACTCGGGGATGCCGCAGACGACAGCGGCGTCTCGTCCGACTCGGCTCCCAGCCCTACAATCCGGTTCGGGATCGCTCTGCTCAGACGATTTTGGCGGCGCGGAGGGCTTTCTCGGCGGCTTCGGAGTCGGGGACATGGACAATGACCATGGCTTGCTGGTCGTAGGCGACGGCGGACGCGTAGATGTAATCGATGTTCACGCGCGCTTTCGAAAGGACGGCGGCGATGCGGGCGAGTTGCCCGGGCTTGTCGGAGATGGTGACGCCGAGCACGGGGGATTCGGTGACGTTGTAGCCGAGTTTTCCCAAGACCTTGCGGGACTTCGCCGGGTCGTTGGTAACGAGTCGCACCATGTTGAGGTCGTAGCCGGAGGAGGAGTCGATGGCGATGAGGTTGATCCCGGCGGTGCCGACGGCACGCAACGCCTGGGCGAGTTTGCCGGGCTTGTTCGGTGTGACGATTGTGGTTTCCTTGAATGTTCTCATATCGCCTCCGTCCGTGCGTTTGACCATCCGTCCGCCTGCATGATACAAGTGAACGCGATGCGAGGCAAGTGCGCGCACGCGATTCAGGCAAATCGATGACATCTCTGCCGCACACGCACGTCGGGCAACACCTGTTCATCGGGATCCCCGGCGCGCAATTGACTGCCGAGACGCGCCGGTTGTTGAAGACGGTGCAACCGGGCGGGGTGGTGCTGTTCGCGCGCAATGTCGAGAGCGCCGCCGATCTGCGCGCGCTCGGGGGCGCGTTGCGAACCGAGTGCGCCTACCAACCGCTGGTGGCCATCGACCAGGAACACGGACGGGTCAACCGCCTCCGGAGCATCATCGGGGAAGCTCCAACCATCGCGGAGGTCAAGAAGTCGGGCAACATCGAACAAGCGGAGGACTTCGGGCGGACGACGGGACGGTGGCTGCATCAATTCGGCATCGACATGGATTTGGCCCCCGTGTTCGACATCGAGTTGTTCAACAAGAAAACCGACAACGCGCTGCACGAGCGGTGCTGGGGCCGGACTGCCGACGAAGTGGCGCGATGGGCCGGAGCGTTCCTGGAGGGACTCGAACGCGAGGGAGTTGCGGCGTGCCCGAAGCATTTTCCGGGACTGGGCGGGGCCCTGCTCGATTCGCACGAGAAGTTGCCGACCATTAAACGGACGCGAGAGCAACTGCTGGCGGAGGACGTCGTTCCCTACACACGGCTGTTGCGGCGTCTCACCGCAATCATGGTGGGACACGGACATTATCCTGCATTCGATGGCGAGAAGCCGCGACCCGCTTCATTCTCGAAGACGATCATTACCGACTTGCTGCGGAAGCAGCTTGGTTTCACGGGACTGGTTCTAACGGACGACATGGAAATGGGCGCGATCTCGCAAATCTGTTCGTTGGAGCGGGCGGTTGTCGAAGCCGTCGATGCGGGCGCGGACGTGGTACTGGTTTGCCATACGACGCAGAAAGCGCTGGCGGCACATGAAGCACTGACGAAGGCGGTCACGGCGGGGCGCATTCCCGCCCAGCGGATTCTCGAATCGCAACGTCGCATCCAGCAGTTCCGCGACGAATGGATCGGGCACAAGGTCCAGCCATCATGAACTGGCAGGAGAAGTTGAATCAGCGAATCGTGCGGTGCCGACTCTGTGCACGGCTCGTCCCGTATCGCGAGCGCATTGGCCGCGAGAAGAAACGTGAGTTTCGCGACTGGGATTATTGGGCGAAGCCGCTGCCGAGTTTCGGCAACCCGGGCGCGCACTTGTTGGTCATCGGCCTGGCTCCGGCGGCGCACGGGGGGAATCGCACGGGAAGATTCTTTACGGGGGACTCGTCCGGGCGCTGGCTGTTCCGCGCGCTGCACAAGGCGGGGTTCGCCAACCAGCCGACGTGGCAGCGGCGCGACGACGGCCTGAAACTCATCGACGCCTACATCACCGCTGTCCTGCACTGCGCGCCGCCAGACAACAAGCCGTTGCCGGCGGAAATCGAGTGCTGCAGCGTCTATTTCGATGAGGAGTTCACGCGACTGAAAAGCGCGCGCGTGGTGGTTGCGCTCGGGAAGATCGCGTTCGACAATTATTTGAAAAGCCTGCGCCGACGGGGTCTGGTATTGCCGAAACCGTTGCCGCAATTCGCGCACGACAGGTTGCACGAACTCGGCGACGGCTTGCCTGCGCTCATCGCCTCGTATCACCCGAGCCGTCAGAATACCAACACCGGGAAACTGACGGAACCGATGTTCGATGCCGTGTTCGCGCGGGCGCGACGATTGATCGATGAAGACAACCAGCCTAGCGCAACGACTTGAGCGCTTTCCGCGCGTCGGAGACGTGGGCGACGATGAGCGCTTCCGCTTGCCGGCCGCCGGCCGTGGCGTAGAGGTAATCGATGTTCACTTTCGCGCGGCCGAGCACGTCCGCGACACGGGCCAAGGCGCCCGGTTGATCCTTCGCGGGAATGCAGAGCACCTTCGTCTCGCCCACGTCGAGGCCTTTGCGGCGCAGGACGGTGCGCGCCTTGGCGGCTTTGTCCGGCACGAGGCGGACGATGTTGTATTCGAAGCCGCCCGATGCATCGATGGCGAGCAGGTTCACCTTTGCCCTGGCGAGCGCCTGGGTGACGTCGCCGAGCGTGCCGGGACGGTTGGGCAGGATGATGGAAAGTTCAGTTCGTATTGTCATGGGTGATCTCCTTGAATAACTCAGCGCCATGGGCCAGCGCGTCGGCGGATGCGCCGACGATGGCCACCGTGTGTCTGCTCATGCCTGGCTTAGCCTCCCAAATACGATTTCTTCACCTGCTCATTGCTTATCAGATTCCGGGCGGTGTCTTTCAACACAATTCGTCCGGTTTCCAGCACGTAGCCACGGTGCGCCACATGGAGCGCCATGTTGGCATTCTGCTCGACCAGCAGAATCGTCGTGCCCTGCTGGTTGATCTCGCGAATGATCTCGAAGATCCGGGTCACGATCATCGGCGCGAGACCCAGCGACGGTTCATCGAGCAACAGCAGTTTTGGGCGCGCCATCAAGGCCCGCGAGATGGCCAACATTTGTTGCTCGCCACCGCTCAACGTCCCGCCGAGTTGCGATTGCCGTTCCTGCAAGATCGGAAACGAGGTGAAGACGCGTTCCAGGTCGGCCTTCAACGCCTCGGGGTCAGCCCGCTGAAACGCGCCCATTTCCAGGTTTTCCCGCACCGTCAGTCGCGGGAAGATGCGACGTCCCTCCGGGGCCTGCGAAATACCGTGCCGGACGATCTCATGCGGAGGCTGGTTCTGGATCGGCTCGCCGTCGAACACGATGCGACCGCTGCGACACCGGTTAACGCCGCTGATAGTCATCAGCATGGTGGATTTGCCGGCGCCGTTCGCCCCGAGCACCGCGACGATCTCGCCCTCGGCGACGGCGAGGTTGATGCCCTTGAGCACTTCAACCGGCCCATACCCGGCATGCAGGTCTTCGACCTGCAGCAGGGATGAATCATGAGTTATGAAAGATGAAGAGGAATCCGAATTCATCAGTCATCCTTGCCCAAGTACGCTTCGATAACTTTCGAATCATTGCGCACTTCGTGCGGCGTTCCCTCGGCGATTTTTTCACCGTGATCGAGAACGGCGATGCGGTCGGAAATCCCCATGACGACCGGCATGTGATGTTCGATCAACAGCACGGTGATGCCGCGGTCGCGAATGTTGTGGATCAATTTCATCAAGTCCTGCGCCTCGGCGGGATTCATGCCGGCGGCGGGTTCGTCGAGCAAGAGCAGACGCGGTTGCATTGCGAGGGCGCGGGCAATTTCCAGGCGGCGCTGGTGGCCATACGACAGGTTCTCCGCCAGTTGATGGGCCTCCCGGTCCAAGCCCGCGAAGCGCAGAATCTCCATCGCACTCTGCTCGGACTCCTGTCGTTCGCGCCAGTACAGCGGCAGACGCAACGCTGCGTGCCAGAAACGTGTGCGCAGCCGGCTGTCCATCCCGAGCAACACGTTATCCAGAACGATCATTTGGTTGAACAGGCGAATGTTCTGGAATGTCCGCGCGATGCCGGCGCGGGCGGCCACTTCCGGTGCGCGTCGGCTGCGTTCCCAGATCGCGTACGCGCCGGCAAGTCCGACGAGCGCGCCGATGAGAAACGGGATGATGACCCGGCGGCCCGGCTCTTCGCCGAAGTAACGGAACACTGCGCCGGCCGCCTTCGACCAGAGAAACGTCTGCTGATAAGCATAGTTGGCGGTAATGGCGGTGTCCCAGAGCGACTCGACGTTCACAATCAGAACGAGGCTGAGCGCAGCGATGATACCGATGAGCGCCAGCGTGAGCGCGGTCGTCCAGCGGAACGGTCGGCACACTTCCCCGCCGCCGAAGTAGATGCGACCGCTGGTCGGTTCGTAAATTCCCGTGATCGCGTTGAACAACGTGGTCTTGCCCGCGCCGTTCGGACCAATGATGGAGACGATGTGTTTCGAGGGAATGTCGAGCGACACGGAATTGACGGCGGTGAGTCCGCCGAAACGCACGATGAGGTCGGAAATTTCGAGGAGGTTCATGGCGAAGGCGAGGGTGGGGGCGCGTGAGGTTCCAGCGGATGAAGTTCGGCTTTGACCTGCCTCGACGGCAACAAGCCCTCGGGGCGGAACCGCATCATGAGGATGAGCGCCAGTCCGTACAGCATGTACTTCCAGTTGCCGGGAGCGGTGAACGCATTCGAGCTACTGATAAGTTGATGGGCCTTGAGGTAGTTCGTAAGCGTTTCGAGGACGATGGAATTGAACCCCATGATCACGAGCGCACCGAGCAGCACGCCGCCGATGCTGCCCATGCCGCCGACGATCACCATGCACAGCGCGATGATGGAAACCTGAAAATCGTAGTTGCCCGGCTCGCCGCTCGAACCGAGATAGCTCGCCCACAACGCCCCGGCCAGGCTGCATTGCGCCGCGCCGAGGGCGAACGCCAGCAGTTTCATCTTCATCGGGTTGATGCCCGCGCAGGAGGAAGCGAGTTCGTCTTCGCGGATGGAAATCCACGCGCGACCGATGCGCGAGCGAAGGACGTTGCGATTCAACAGGACGAGAACCGCCAGAAAGCCGAGAAAGAGGTAGTACCATGGCTGGTACGTTTCGGGTCGAAACTGGTAGCCGAAGACAGAGGGCGAGGGCAGGGGATTGATACCTTGCGTGCCTTTCGTGATCGAATCGAGGTTCTTCAGCAGGTCTTCCACGATCTCGCCGAACCCGAGCGTCACGATGGCCAGATAATCACCGCGCAGCCGAATCGTCGGCAACCCGAGAAACAGTCCCACGGTCAGGCCCACGAGCACGGTCACCAGAGTGGCCGGCCAGAAGCCGAGCCGGAAGGGATAGATGTCGCAGGTCAGGATGGCGTAGCTGTACGCGCCGACTGCCATGAACGCCGCAACGCCGAGATTGAGCAACCCGGTGAAGCCGGTGAGGATGTTCAGGCCCAGTCCGAGCATCGCCATGATGAAAATCGGGCGCAACAAATCGCCCACGTGATGATTACCCGGAAATGCCAGTTCAATCAGCGGGATCAACGCCGCGACGGTGAGGAATGACCAGTGAAAGGGAATCGTGCGGCGGGTCGCCATCAGACCTTCTCCTTCGCGCGGGCGCCGAGCAGACCCGATGGACGGAACACCAGCACGAGAATCAAGACCGTGAACACGAGGACATTCGTCCAGCGCGTCTCGATGTATTGATCGCAAAACGCGCGGGCCAAACCGATGACCAATCCGCCCAAGACCGCGCCCGGCAAACTGCCAATGCCGCCCAGCACAGCCGCCGTGAATGCATCGATTCCCGCGCGATAGCCCATTTGAAAGTAGATGGTGTTATTGTAAATGGCGAACACGACACTGGCGACGCCGGCCAGCCCGCCACCGACAAAAAATGTCTGCCCGATGACGCGATCCACAGGGATGCCCATCAATTGCGCCGCCAGCCGGTCCTGCGCGACGGCGCGCATCGCCTTGCCCGCGCGCGTGCTCTTCACAAACCACGTCAGCAACGCCATCAACGACAGCGTCACGCCGAAAACCATCAGGTCTTTTATCGTAAACGTGACGGCGCTTTGGCCAAGCAGATTGGCGTTCGAGACGAGGACAGGAAAGTCCTTCGGCGCGGCGGCGGCCCGGCCCAAGCCGAAGACTTTCATCGGCACGCCGCCCCAGAGGAGGCCGATGTTCATGAACACGAACGAAACGCCGATGGCGGAGACGAGGGGCGCGAGCTTGGTGGATTCGCGCAGGTGACGGTACGCGAAGCGGTCCACGAGCCAGTTCAACCCGCCACAGAACAGCGGCACGACAATCAGCATGAGCACCAAACCAAACCACATGCCCGATGCGCCCGCGGTAATATGATCGAGGCCGAGGAGTCCCACCAACGTCAACGCCGCGAAGCAGCCGAGCATGAAGAGGTCGCCATGGGCGAAGTTGATGAGTTCGATGATGCCGTAGACCATCGTGTAGCCCAGAGCGATGAGGGCGATGATCATCCCGTTGGACAATCCGATGATCAGTTGTTGCAGGAAAATCTCACTGCCCGACATATCGGCGAGACTCTAGCGATGCTCCGCAATCGGAGCAATCGCAAACATTCCCAGCAGAATTCGGCGGTGACAGACCGCCGCTACAGCGCCTCACATCCCCACAATCTTCACCGGGGTGAATTTGCCGTCTTTGATGATCTCGACCATCATGACTTTGAGGGAGGTGTCGCCGTTCTGATCGAAGGACCATTTGCCGAGGACGCCGTCGAAGTCGCGGAGGCCGGTGATGGCCTCGGTGATCGCGGCGCGGTCTTTCTTGCCGGCGCGCTTGATGCCTTCGAGCACCACGCGTCCCGCTTCGTAGCCGTACACGGCGTACGCTTCCGGCTCGGCATTGAACTTCTTGGTGTAGTTCTCGTAAAAGTCCTTGCCGCGTCCCTTCAACTGCTTCGGCGGGAGTCCGCCAAACGTTACGTACGTGCGGTCGTTGAGGTTCTCCCGTCCCCCCGACTCGATGAGCGCCTGTTCGCGGCAGCCGTCGGGCAACATCAACTTGGCGCGCACGCCCACCGCCACGAGGTCCTTGGCCAACTGGCCCGCATTCGTCTGCGTGGTGCCGCCGAAATACACCAGGTCGGCATCGGCGCCCTTGATCTTCGTCATCAGCGAACGATAGTTTGCCGCCTTCGGGTCGATGCCTTCGTAGCCGACCACTTGGATGCCGAGCTTGCCGCAGGCGCGCTTGAACACGTCGGCAACACCTTTCCCGTACAATTCGCGGTCGTGGAGGATGAAGACCTTCTTTGCGCCGAGTTCCTTGGCCCACATCGCGGCGACTTCGCCCTGAATATCGTCGGCGGGCACGACCCGGAAGAAATTGATCTTGCCCGAGGGACGGTACACCTGCGGCTCGTTGGCTTCGCCGAGACCGGGTTTCGTGAGGCCGGGGTAGGTGTTGGCGGGGCTGACCTGGACCAGGGACGCCTTGTTAAGAATCGGCATGGAGATTTTCGCGGCACCGGAGTTGTACGTGCCGATGTAGGCCATGATATCGGGATCCTGGACGGCTTTCTGGGCGTTCCCCGCCTCGACAGCGGGATCCCATTGGCCGCGCTCGGGAGAGGCATCGTCCCAGTCTTCGTAGGCGATGGTGAAATTGCCGACCTTGCCGCGCGCCTCGTCGATAGCCATTTTGATGCCGTTGACGATGGTTTGCGCCTGCGCGTTGGCGCTGCCCGTGCGCGGCAAGCTGGAGATGATCTTGATAGTCGGCGAATCGGCGGCCAGCGCAGCAGTTCCGAAGGCAAACGTTAAGAAAAGAAGGTATGGAGGGAATCGTTTCATACGTTGCTCTTTTGTCACAAACAGCAAGCCCACGCAATCCCAAAGCCAGCGAGATTGCTTCCCCGACGCAAGCTTGCTTCTGTAATCGAGGGTGTGTTACAAAGCTCGCGCATGCTGAAACAGCAGCAGACGATTAAGCGCCCGGTGTCGTTCTCGGGCATTGGCATCCACACGGGTTCGAAGGTCAACATGACCTGGAAACCGGCGGCGGTGGACCACGGCATCAAGTTTGTCCGCGTCGATCTCGACGGCAAACCCGAGATCGATCCGAATATTCGCAACATCGGCGACACGACGCGCTGGACGACGATTGGCAACAACGGCACGGTCATCCACACCGTCGAGCACGTGCTGGCGACGTTGAACGGTTACGGGATCGACAACCTCGTCATCGAGTTGGACGCCAACGAGCCGCCTGTCGGCGACGGCAGCGCGCTGCCGTATGTGCACATGGTCAAGCAGGCGGGCATCCAGCCGCAGGAAGGCAAGCGCGAGATTTTCCGGCCGCAGGAAACGGTGCACGTCGAGGTGGGCGACTCGCTGGCGGTGGTGGTGCCGAGCGACCAATTGCGGATCAGTTGCACGATTCATTACGGCAAGCCGGGACTCGATGCGCAGTTTTTGAGCCTCGCCATCGAGCCGGAGACGTTTGAGACGCAGATTTCGCCGGCGCGAACGTTCGCGCTCTATGAGGAGGTGCAATACCTCGTCGACCACGGGTTGATCAAGGGCGGCAGCCTGGAAAACGCGGTGTTGATCCGCAACGAGACGATTCTCGCAACCGAGCCGTTGCGGTTCCGCGACGAGTTCGTGCGACACAAGATACTGGATGTGCTGGGCGACATTGCGTTGCTCGGGCGTCCGCTGGCGGCGCACATCATCACGATTCGGCCGGGACACTCGTGCAACGCGGCCCTGACGAAGGCGCTGGCGAAGGTGATGGAGAAAGAGCAGCCGGCGCCAGTGTCGTTTGCGCCGCCGATGTCGTCGGACACGCCAACGGAACCGGCGATGGACATCAACCGGTTGCTGAACGTGCTGCCGCATCGGTATCCGTTCCTGCTCGTCGACCGCATTCTCAAGATCGAAGGGGAAGAAAGGATTGTCGGTCTCAAGAACGTATCGATCAACGAGCCGTTTTTTCAGGGGCATTTCCCCGGCCATCCGATCATGCCGGGCGTACTGCAACTGGAGGCGATGGCGCAGGTGGCGGGCGTGTTGATGCTACGGTCGGGGGAGAACGCGGGGAAAGTCGCGTACTTCATGAGCGCCAACAATGTGAAATGGCGCAAGCCGGTCCGCCCGGGGGACCAACTCATCATCGAAATCGAAATGGGCCGCGCGCGCGGCAAGATCGCCAAGGCCAAAGGCACCTGCAAGGTGGACGGCGAAGTCGTCAGCGAAGCGGAAGTGATGTTTAGCGTGGTGCAAGGGTAGCGGGGCGACAGGCGGCGATGGGGTAACCGCGAATGAACGCGGATGCGCGAGAATTGGGTTCACCACGAAGCGCTGACTCCTTCAACCGACCTGCGCCATGCGTTTCGCCACGTGAAACGTGGCAAGCAATCGCCGCGCCGATGCTACAGTACCAGCCGGACGCGGTAGTAGCGGGCCGGGAAGTTGGTGGCGGCGCCGGCGTCGAGATAGGTGATGGTGGTGGCGGCAGTGTTCGTGACGTCAAACAAGTCGATGAAGTTATTCGAGCAACCGCCGCAGGCGTCCCCTGAAGCAACCTGGAGGGCGTTGGTTGTGCCGATCCCTGTCGTCCACGTGATGCGGAAGCCCTGGCCTTGGCGGGCAATCGATGTGATTCGGAACACGGAGGCGCTGTTGGTGGGATCGGTACCCGCAAGGAACTCTGCCATATTATTCTGACCATCGCCGTCGGGGTCAGCATCGGCCGCTGCCGCCGGGTTGGTAATGCTGCCGAAGTACTGGATCTGCCAGTTCTGGAACGGCGTCAACGCCGGCGCCACCGAGATGTAATTTAGCTGCGTATTGGTGCTGACGCCGCCCGGACCGGTGATCACCAGAGACACCGTGTACGTGCCGGCGGCGTAACTATGAGTCACGCTGTTGGTCGTGGTATTGGTCGTACCACTGTCACCGAAATCCCAGAACCGGTTGGTGATGGTGCCGGTCGACGTGTCGGTGAACGTGACCGCCAAGGGCGCCGTACCATAGGTCGGACTGGCGGTGAAATTGGGCAGGAGCGGCTCGGTCGCCAGAAGTGTTGCTTGGCCGGCGGCATCGGGGTTCGACCCCTGGTTAGACGCCGTCCAGAAAATCAACTGTGCGCGCGAATCACTCGCCGGTATCTGCCAGGCATTGCTGCCATCCAGTGGCGGACTGTTGGTATCGGTGTATTTCCCGTAGTAGGTGACGCCGACCGTGTTGGAAGCGAGGGTGAGCGATGGGAACCAGTACAGTTGCAGTTTCTGGCCCGGGGCAATTCCATTCGTGTAGGCCACAACCGTTTGATCATGCAGCACGCCGTCTCCGCAATTGCATCCGCTCAGGTCCCATACGCCGGCAATCCTGTCATCCGTTCCCCACGTGGCGCCGAGACTCAGCGGAAAGTCCGGCTGTGGATCGACAAATCCGTTGGTTCCCGTGTCCACCACCAGCACGGCGATGCTGTTGGTGGGCGCCCGAGCGCCAGAGTTGTCGTAAAGATAGCGAGCGTCAACAGTGATGGTCGAGGGCGCCGGGAGCACGGTAATGTAATTCGGCTGGGTATTGGTGCTGGCACCGGCGTCGCCACTGGCAATCAGCGTGACGGCGTAGGCGCCGGCGGTGTAGGTGTGCACCATCGTGTTGGTGGTGGTGTTGGTGGTGGTGGTGTCGCCGAAATCCCAGAACCGGTTGGTAATGGTTCCCATCGACGTGTCGCTGAAGGTCACCGTGAGAGGTTCCGTGCCATTAGTCGGACTGCCTGTGAACCTGGCCACGAGCGCCTCGAACAACGTCGCGCCATTGATGGTGGCGACCGACAAGCTTTGGGCGCGGTTGGTGACGGTGCCGCCTTGCGGGAACGCTGGGTCATCCAGTGGCGAGTAAACCTCGAGGCTCTCCTGTTGCAGCGAGCCCTGATTCTGATCGGTCACTTCTTCGGCGTTGAGCATCGAGCGGTGGATGAACCAGTCTTGATACTCCGCCTCGGCCGGCGATTCGGGCCGTGTCGCGGCGCTGCCGTGGCCGCCAAGGACAAAGCCGATAGGCGCAAGCTGCTCGGAAGCTGTTCCCGCCAGAACACCATCGACATAGAACCACGTCTGGCCACGGGCGTATTGATAAGCGACCACGACATTATGCCACGCGCCATCGGTGGCGTTGACGCCGGAACACACCACGTGCCCGGTGGTGGGCACGTACACCAAATGTGTCGGCGTAATCTCAATCGTCGGGTGCACGGCGGAGCTTGGCAGCGTGACTGAGGCCACCGTCCCTGTCGCCGACGCGCGGACGCGAAATGACATCGAGAACGAGTGCACGGTCGAACCGGGCGTGAAGCTGAGGGGCGCGGACTGGTTCGGATCGCCCAGAATGCGGACGAAACGGGATCGGTTACCCCATTGAGGAGTCGGTTTTCCGGCTTTCAACGCATCGAAGACGCTCGGCACGATTGCCAGGAACATTTCGTAGTGACCGGCATCATTCGGATGCGACCCATCGCCGGGCAATCCATTTTGGAAACCCAGGCTGGGCACCCAGTGGCCCTGGCCATTGTCAGTGGCTCCGAGAAAATTGACGTGGGGCACACCCAGCGTGTTAAACTGCAGAACCATGTTCTTCAGGTAACCATATTGACTCGCCGTGAAGTCGTCCTTGGGATAAACGCCTCCCAGCAGCGGGAGGCTGCCGTTTTGGCACGACATGGCGATCAAGTTGGAGATCCCCGAGTAGAACTGGCTGCAAATTGCCTGCGGATTGGGCGAACTGTCCAGGCCTTCGTTGCCGAGCGACAAGGCGATGAAGATTTCGTCAACGCCGACCGGCACGTCCCGGTGGAAGCGGTTAATTACGAGGGGCGTGGTGTCGCCGGAGATCGACCGATTCATTACCCACCAGCCGTTCGTCCCCATCGTTTGCGTCAACAGCGCCCCATACGAATTCGCGAACGACCCATTGATGACTTGGTTGCTGTATACACCCGACGCATTGGCACCTTGTGCCACGGATGAACCGAGAATCAGGTTCGTCTTGATAGTCGCCCAAGAGGGTGGTCCTGTTGCCAGACCCAAGACAACCACGGTGATGCCAAGCACGCGGTTCTTTCTCACGGTTCTCCTACGACTTGAATGAGGTATATCAGTTTTCTTCTACGCTTCGACTCAACCAAGTTAATCAGAATTTCCCTGAAAAGTCGAACACATATCATTTCATTTATTGACCGCGACACTCCAGAATGCTCACCCGGACCCACCCCAAGTGAGGCATTTGCAGGTGTATTTGGTGTTTGCTTCGCCATCATGTTGCGAGTCTAACGAGGCAGGGCACGATGTCGGTGTGTTTCGCGATTCGGATGCCTAGCCATTGTTCCCCGGTTCAAGGAGGGGGAGGAATCGACGTCGAATTGCCGTGAAAACAACATCACGGGTTTGCCACACACAACGGTGGGTTTGCCACGAAAGCGACATCGCGGCGTCTTGTCTGACTCGGCTACGCTTCGCTTCGGCTCCATGCAGCTAGTGCTGCACTCGGCTTTCAACTCTCAACCAAGTGAGGCGGATCGGCGGTCGGTCAGCACGGCGATTCACCCCGAAAGCTTTCGGGGCAGGGAGCGGCGTGGCTACGCCGATCGGGAATCGGGGCGGGCAAACAGCGGGGTCGACGGCAAGGGGGAGCGTTGCCCGATGAATTAACTGTCCCAACCAGCGGCAACCAATGTGAAGCGGCGCGGGTGTGGGGTTCAGGCTTGCTTGGGGTAGTGCAACGCTTGCGTTGACGTGCGGGGGAGGGTTCGTGTAGAAATGTAGTTGAGGACGGTGCTGCTTCTCTGATGGCATCCACGAACATTCACGCGACGGCGGTTATTGACTCTGCTGCCCAGATTGGCGCGGGGTGCGAGGTCGGGCCCTATTGTGTCGTGGGGGCGAACGTGAAACTGGGGGAGGGGTGCCGGCTGCATTCGCATGTGGTGGTGGATGGGCTGACGACGATCGGGCCGGAATGCGAGTTTTACCCGTTTGCGTGTATCGGGTTGAAGACGCAGGATTTAAAATATCAGGGGGGGAGTTGCCACCTGAAAATCGGGTCGGAGAACGTGTTTCGCGAGCATGTGACGGTGCATACGGCCACGGGGGACGGGCTGTACACGCGGATCGGGTCGCACAACAACTTCTTGGCGTATTCGCATGTGGCGCATGATTGTGTGGTGGGGAATCATGTGATCTTCAGCAACAATGGCACGCTGGCGGGACATGTTGTGGTGGAAGACTTTGCGATTGTGGGGGGACTGGCGGCGATACATCAATTCTGCCGGATTGGCACCATGGCGATCATCGGCGGATGCGCCAAGGTGGTGCAGGACGTGCCGCCGTACATGATGGCCGATGGCAACCCGGCGGAGACCCGGGGGGTCAATAAAGTCGGTCTGGAGCGCAATGGGGTGTCCGAGGAGACCCAGCGGGCGTTGCGGGAGGCGTTCAAGATAATGTTCAGAGCAGGGTTGACAGTTAGCAATGCCTTGGATAAATTACAGTCAGAACTTCCGCCAAGCCCAGAGCTCGAACATTTTATCGACTTCTGTCGCAAGTCTGAGCGCGGAATAGCCCGATAGGCTAAAGCAGCACCCATTCATGGCGAAGTTGAATCGTAAGCCGATTCAAGATTCGGAGCGCATTATTGAGTTTGATCTCGTGCGCGCGACGGAAGCTGCCGCTCTGAACGCCTCGCAGTGGCTGGGGAAGGGCAACAAGAACGCGGCCGACCAGGCGGCTTGCGACGCGATACGCGGGATGTTTGATCTCATCCCCTGTTGCGGCGAAGTGGTAATCGGCGAAGGGATCAAGGATGAAGCGCCGGGGATATTTCTCGGCGAGCAATTGGGAACATGGGAACCCGGCGCGGTGCCTCTCGATATCGCGGTGGATCCCGTGGACGGCACGACGAACATCTCGAAGGGGTTGCCGAACGTGATTTCGGTGTTGGCGGCGGGCAGCGCCCATGACGGGTTGGGGAAGGCGCTGAAGAATCTGCCGAGCTTCTATTGCGAGAAGCTGGCGTACGGACCGCGGGTGCGGAACTTCATGCTCAAGAAGGGAGTCGAGCAGGTGAAGTTGGAAGCACCGATCGAGGAGAATGTGCTCCTCATCGCGAAGATCCTCAACGCCGCGGTGCACGAGTTGACGGTCACGATGCTTGACCGGCCGCGGCACGAGGAGTTGGTCGGCCGCATCCGCAAAGTCGGGGCGCGATTGCGGATGATCGGCGATGGGGACGTGGCCGGCGCGATTGCGCCCAGTCTGCCCGATAGCGGCACGGATTTGTATGCGGGCGTCGGCGGCGCGCCGGAAGCGGTGCTGGCGGCAGCGGCGTTGCGCTGCCTCGGCGGCGACATGCAGGTAAGAGTATGGCCGCAAGACGAGGCGGAGCGACAGACGCTACTAACGAACGGGTTTGGAGAAGAAATGGGGAAGGTGTATAACGCGGAGGATTTGGCGCGGGGAACCGGTATCATGTTCTGCGCCACGGGCATCAGCGACAGCCCGTTGCTGCCCGGGGTGCGGTTCATCGGCCACACGGCGGTCACGCATTCGATCTCGATGCGCGCCAACACGCGCACTGTCCGCTACATCAAGGCCGTACACGATCTGACAACCAAAACCATACGCCTGCGTTCGACGCGGGCAGAGCAACCACTGTGAACGAGACAGAACAGCAGCAAACAAAACCACAGCCTTCACCACAGCAACCAACCGATAGCCAGGTCCGCGGTGTCCTGGAAGTAGGCGAAAAGGGGTTCGGCTTCCTGCGCAACCCCGCCCGCAGCTTCCAGATCAGCCCGAACGACATCTACGTGTCGCCGGACATCATCCGCAAATTCAAGCTGCGGCCTGGCCTTGAAATCGAGGGCCGCGCCGTGCCGCCCAAGAAGGGCAGCCCGCAGTTGGCGGAGATCTTCAAGATCAACGGCGCCCCGACGGATAAGTGGGCAGGCCTCAAGAAGTTCGACGACCTGACCAGTCTTAATCCGAACGAACGTTATGTGCTCGAAACCGTCCCCGACCGCTACACCACGCGGGTCATCGATCTCATCGCGCCAATCGGCAAAGGCACGCGCGGCCTCATTGTCGCGTCGCCGCGCACCGGCAAGACCACGTTGCTGCACCATATTGCCAACGCGATCATCGAGAACCACCCGGATGTCCATACGATGGTGCTGCTGGTCGATGAACGCCCGGAGGAAACCACGGACTTTCGTCGCTCCGTCATAGGCGGCGAGGTCATCGCCTCGACCAACGACCAGACGATTGAGGACCATGTGCGCACGGCGAAGATCGCCATCGAACGCGCGAAGAGGATGGTCGAATTCGGCCGGGATGTGTTCGTGGTGCTTGATTCAATCACGCGTTTGGCGCGCGCATTCAACAATTACATTGGTTCCACCGGTCGCACGATGACCGGCGGTCTTGATGCCCGCGCGATGGAACAGCCGCGCCGCATTTTTGCCTCGGCCCGCAAGGCGGAGGATGGTGGCTCGCTCACGATTATTGCCACCGCGCTCATCGATACAGGTTCGAGGATGGATGAGCTGATCTTCCAGGAGTTCAAAGGCACGGGCAACTCAGAATTGGTCCTGGACCGTAAGATCGCCGAGCAACGCTATTGGCCCGCGGTGGATATCAACGCTTCCGGCACGCGGCGCGAGGAATTGTTGCTCGCCCCGAAGGATCTGGAGGCGATCACACGCTTGCGCCGCGCCCTCAGCGGGGCTCCGCCGGTCGAAGCCATTCAAAAGCTGCTCAACGGCCTCGGCAAGCTCAAGACGAACAAGGAATTCCTCAAGGCGATGACCGACGCTTGAGCCGGCGCGCGTGAGCACGCCCTGCCGAAACTACATTCACATCGTGGAGCGACTGGCCGCGCTGCCGTCGAGGAGTTGGCGGAGTCGTCGCGTCAGCACTGTCTGGGGTTACCCATGGTTCGCGGTCGAGCGCGTCGTGTCGCGACGCGCACCGAATGTTTTGGTGACGGCGGGGATTCACGGCGAGGAACCCGGCAGCGTGGAAGGCGCGCTCCGATGGCTGGAGGGCGGTGAATGGGCGACATGGTGCGTGAACTGGCTCGTTCTACCGTGCATCAATCCTTATGGCTGGGAGCGCAATCAACGCCGCGACGCCCAACGCCGTGACATCAACCGCCAATTCCGCGACTCGAGCGATTGTCCGGAGGTGAAATTGGTCAAACGGCTCGTGGCGGGCCGACGTTTTCGATTCACGCTTGATTTGCATGAAGACGTGGACGCCTCGGGGTATTACCTCTATGAACTTCGACGCGAACCGCCATTCATTGGCGAACACATCGTCAAAGCAGTCGGCAAGATCATTCCCATCAATGGCGACAAGGTGATCGATGGCAGCCGGGCAACAGGTCCTGGCCTGATTCGTCGTGAGGCGAACCTCGACAGCTTGAGACGACGGCGTCGCTGGCCGATGGCCTATCATCTGTTTTTGAATTGCACCGACCACATCCTGGGCAGTGAAACGCCGGTCCACTTCCCGCTCGAACTGCGCGCCCAGGCGCATAACGTGGCGCTCCGAACTGCGCTGCAGACCCTGGCGGGATGACGCTAGTCGAGCGGCATTTATCTTGTTCGGCCCTCCATCAACGTGCTACCGTTTTGCATATGCTTCGATCAATTGTTCCCGTGCTGTGCATCGTGCTGGCCGCTCCGTTGAGCAGTCGCGCTCAACTCTCCGTCCAACTCAAATCGGACCGCGACACGCTGATGTTGTTCGAATCGATTTCTGTGGGCGTCAGTATCCACAACTTCTCGGGTCACACGATCGAACTCACCACCCAAGGCCAAAGTTCCTGGCTCAACTTCTCCATCACCGACGAGGCTGGCGCGAGCCTTTCGCCGGTGGGTGAGCCACTGATGCGGGAACCGGCCACGATACTCCCGGGTCGCACCGTGGAGATCACGGTGAACTTGCTTACGCATTACGACCTGCGCCAACGTGGCACCTTTACCGCGCGGGCTTTGGTCGACGTCGAGGGCACTCGGGTGTTATCGCCACCGATCAAGTTTACGATCATCAACGGTCGCGAAATCTGGAGGCAAACGATCGGTCTACCCATTGTCCCGGGAGAAACCAACGAGGAATACCGCACGTATTCGCTCCTCCTGCGCCGCGGCAATTACAATGAAGTGTTATATGCGAGCGTGCAGGACGAATCGCGTGGTGTGGTTTACGGCGTGTTTCCGCTCGGCGAATTCATCGCGCTGGGCGAACCTTCTGCCAAGGTCGACGCCAGCGGCCACCTTCACATATTGTATCGCAGTGGACCACGTTCCATAAGCTACGACGAGATCGCTCCCGACGCGAAAACAGTCAAGCGCCTGATTTACTCGGACGTGCTTTCGGTGCCGCAACTTGTGGGGGAGAACGATGGCACAGTGATCGTGCATGGCGGCGAACAGGTTTACCCACACGTGGAACGGGTGATGACAGATGACGAACTCAGGCCGCATCGGCCTCCACCTGCGAAACCACCGAGAAAGAAATGGTGGTGGCCGTTCGGCCCCAAGTCACCCCAGTCCGAGGCCACGAACGGGGTAAGTTCCGCGACATCGACCAACGCGTCATCTGACAACTTCAATTCGGCCCGTTGACGAGGAGGCTTCGCCCTGGATGGCTTCTCACGCTGCCGCGCGAGCCTGCGGACAAATCTCAAGGGCCTGAATCGCGCGCTCATCGTTGGTGGTCTTGAAGACGGCGACGAACTGCTCGCTACCTGATGACGAAGCATACGAATAGAGGATTTCGACCCCTGCCATCCCGAGATGGGCGCCAATCCTGGCCGCGGCACCAACTTCGTCGGAAGCACCGACCAGAACAACGGAGTTGGCCTTGCACGAGAAGCCGGCGGCTCGAAGCGAATCCATCGCCTTGAGAGCATTGTCGGTGATCAGAAGGATCATGAGATCGTCTCGGTCAGAGTAGCTGCAGTACGCCAATACGTTGACGCCACGGGCGGCGATGGCCGCCAGCGCTTCGCCAAGTGCAGCGGGCCTGTTACCAACACGAACAGCGATCTCTACTTCTTTGCGTGCCTTAGCCACGAACCCCCGTGCAGTTATATTACTATACACGTTTCAGGAAGTCCTGCAAACGAAATGCTCTGGGCCGCAGTGGGTTGCGACCGTCACTGCGAGGGCTTGATTTACTTGGGCTGCAGGTCTGCGCTTGCGTAAGCTTCGACGGGCAGGCACGTGCACACCACGTGGCGGTCGCCATAGACGTTGTCGACCCGACCAACCGTTGGCCAGAACTTGTGTTCGCGGGTCCAAGGCGCAGGGAAAGCGGCTTGCTCGCGCCCATACGGACGATCCCATTTGCTGGCGACAACCACCTGCGCTGTGTGCGGCGCATTCTTCAGCGGATTATTTGCCTTGTCCATCGAACCGGATTCGATGGCCTTGATCTCCCCATGGATGGCAATCATCGCGTCGCAGAAACGGTCAAGTTCGGCCTTGGACTCACTTTCGGTTGGTTCGATCATCAACGTGCCGGGGACGGGCCACGACATTGTTGGCGCATGAAACCCGTAATCCATCAACCGCTTCGCGATGTCCTCGACCTCAACTCCCGTAGCCGTCTTAAACTGGCGACAATCAACGATGCACTCGTGCGCCACG